>MDTE01144414.1_pt1 | contig 11095 bp, 11 predicted proteins | sample 811231 | NCBI WGS metagenome assembly MDTE01 (sample SAMN05326651, study PRJNA326480) | marine metagenome | isolation source: seawater | place: Indian Ocean: Red Sea | collected 2010 | reverse complement strand
TATATATTCCTTGATAATCACTTTTGCTGGAACTTGATGACGTGCCATTAATTCAAAGGTAGCTAATCTCAATATGCATCGCATAACTGTAGCTATTCTGTCGAGGGGCCACGTTTCATCTAAAAAAGTACTTAGATATCGATCAATTTCAGTCAGACTGCGGTCCGTGCCAATCACCAATTCTTGTAGCAAACTAAAGCTCGCGGGCATGCGTCCATTTACATCATTATCTCCTATATCAATTCGATAGGCACGAAACTCTTCAAGTACGACATTAACATTCGAACTATTAAATTCCATTTGATACAGTGCCTGAATAGCGGCCAACCTTGTAGCGGTTTTTTTTTCTATCGTTGAGTGAAAACTTGAATCAGAACTTTTTGTGGAGGGGGTATTAGTCCTATCTTTCATTTTCCATAGATTTCGAAATGTTTTTTAAGCTCAATCATTTTTAAACAAGCTCGCGCGGCGTGTCCTCCTCTGTCTTGCTGACTCCGTTTTGCACGCGCCATCGCCTGCTCCTGATTTTCTACTGTTAATATACCGTACCCCAACGCAATAGAATGTTTAAGAGCTAAATCCTGAAGGCCACGAGCACTTTCCCCACACACATAATCATAATGTGTGGTTTGTCCTCTTATAACGCAGCCAAGAGCAACAAAACCATCAAAATTATTAGTTGAAGATCTTTTTACTTTGCCATCAATTGCAAATTTAATAGCCGCTGGAATTTCAAATGCACCCGGCACCTCAAAACGTTCATAGGTAGCGCCAGCTGTTTTCAGCTCATGCAAAACGCTATTAATAAGTTCCTCTGCTATTAATTCATAATAACGTGATTCAACAATCATTATATGTGGCGAAGTCCCCATACTAAAAATCCTTCAAATATAAGTTTTAATCTTCTAAACGTGGGATAGGGACTCTTTCGGTAATACTTAGTCCATAACCATCAATGCCTTTGATCGTACTTTCTTTTGTATTTGTCAAAAGCCGCATTTTTTTTATACCCAAGTCACACAATATTTGTGCTCCCACCCCATAATCTCTGATAATTGAATTCTGCTTTATACTTTGATTTTTTGTTGCATCTAATTCACTTGAAGCTTTACGAAGATTTACCTGATTAGAAAAAAGTGCATTCCAAGAGTCCCTAATCAAAACAACGGCTCCCGTTCCCTCTTCAGCAATCATTCTTAAAGACATCTCGAGCTCTCCTGCCCTAGCACTGCCTATATCCCTTAATGTGTCATCCAATATGTTCATTGCATGCATCCTTACGAGGACGTCATCTTCACCAGAAATTTTGCCTTTCACTACAGCGACATGCTCGGTACCATTTACTTCGCTTTCGTAAACAATTAGGTCAAAATCTCCTCCAAAAGACCGATTAATAATTGTTTCAATAGTCCTTTTAACCGTAGAATCATGCCGCAACCGATAAGCTATTAGATCGGCAATTGTTCCTAATTTTAAATCGTGCCTATCACAAAACTCTACAAGGTCTGGAAGACGGGCCATTGTTCCGTCATCCTTCATAATCTCACAAATAACCCCCGAAGGATTGAGGCCCGCAAGACGAGCGAGATCTACAGCGGCTTCAGTGTGTCCCGCACGTACAAGAACTCCACCATCTCTAGCTATCAACGGGAACACATGTCCTGGACTAACAATTGATTCTTTGCCATTTTCTTCATTAATTGCCACCGCGATCGTTTTAGCCCGATCAGCGGCCGAAATACCTGTTGTTACGCCCTCACGTGCCTCTATAGAAGTAGTGAATGCGGTACTAAACGTTTCTTTATTATCCTTGGTCATCATAGAAAGGCCGAGCCCGTTTACTCTTTCGGAGGTTAAGGAAAGGCAAACCAGGCCACGACCGTGCGTAGCCATGAAATTTACGGCTTCTGCGTCACATTTTTCGCCAGCAATAATTAGATCGCCTTCATTCTCACGATCTTCATCATCTACCAGAACAACTAGTTTTCCAGCGGCAATATCAGATATTAACTCTTCTGGTGTTGATAATGCTTTATGTAAATTATTGAGGTCAATTGACATTATACCCTTCCTCCGCAAAACACTTACTATTTCTCCAGCAAACGACTGACATAGCGTGCTAGCATATCAATTTCGAGATTAACTTTATCGTTAACCGACTTTTCACTGAACGTCGTATGGTTTTGTGTATGACTAATGATATTTACACCAAAAATATTTCCTGAAACATTGTTAACCGTTAGAGAAACCCCATCTAAGGCAACTGAGCCTTTTTCGGAAATAAAAAGTTTTAAATCCTCAGGGACTTCAAATTCAAACCTTTTACTGTCTCCTTCGACTTTTGTTGAAGTTATTTTTGCTACTCCATCCACATGCCCAGATACAATATGGCCACCGAGTTCCTCTCCTAGTTTCAATGCCCTTTCAGTATTGATTTTAGTACCAACACCCCACTCTCCAATGGTAGTTCGTTCGAATGTCTCAGCGGACGCCTCAACAGCGAACCAATTTTCTCCTTTTTCAATGACGGTAAGGCAAGCCCCCGAACAAGAGATTGAGGCTCCTAAGTCAATTTCAGAAGTTAAGTAACGTGTGTTAATCTCAACACGCATATCACCTTTTTTCTCTAACTTCCTGACTTCTCCAACATCTGTAATTATACCGGTAAACATTTTCTAACTCACCAACCTATATCTTTCAACGACATCATCACCAACATAATCGAAACTAATTCTTTCTAAGCACTGTGCATTACGCATTTTTTCAATACCTAGACCACCGATAGCTGGCAATCCATCTCCTCCAATAATTTTTGAAGCGCGATACCAAACAATTTCGTCAACCAAACCCAATTTTAGAAGGGCTGCAGCCATGACCCCCCCTCCTTCCACTAATACCCTAGTTAAACCGCGGTCCCCCAACAAAGTGACGACTTTTATTAAATCTGGGTTACCTTCTTCGTCACTATCAATTTCAATAACGTCTACGCCAGCATCGGCATATGCTTTTCGTCTATTTTCTGATGACCTTTTTTTTATTATAAATATCCATGTAGGTATTTTTTGAGCATCTACAACTAAATGATTTTTTTCTGGCAACCGCATACCACCATCCACAATAATGCGTACGGGGGAACTATCCAACATACCCGGCAATCGACAGGTCAAGGCCGGGTTATCACGAGTAGCTGTGATTGCTCCAACCAAAATCCCATCGTGATTAGCTCTTAATAAATGACCTGACTTCCTCGCAACCTCACCGGTAATCCATTTACTATCGCCAGAATGACAAGCAATGCGGCCATCTAGGCTAGTGGCCAATTTCAACGTGATAAGGGGACGCCCTTCCAACTGACGTTTGAGAAAACCGTTAGTAATTAATTTTGCGTCATTTTCTTCAATGCCAACATCAACTACAATCCCTGCCTCCTGCAACATTTTTATACCCTCTCCATTTACACGAGGGTCGGGGTCTTCAATTCCTATTACGACTCTTCTTACTTTGGCATCAATTAAAGCCTGAGCGCAGGGGGGTGTTGTACCGTGATGTGCGCAAGGCTCCAGTGTAACATAAACTGTAGATCCTACCGCTTTTTCCCCCGCCCGCCTCAAGGCCTCGCTTTCTGCGTGTGGCCTGCCTCCAGGTTGCGTCCAACCACGGGCAACAACTTTGTCATCTCGTGCTATAACACACCCCACGGCTGGATTAGGCCAAGTCAGCCCGAGACCTCTTGCGGCAAGATTGATTGCAGATTGCATATGTACTTTATCGAGATTAATTGTCGTCACGGTCACCTAATGTCCCAACAAAGTCTTCAAAATCTCTCGCCTCTCGAAAATTTCTATAAACAGAAGCAAACCGAACATAACCAACAGGGTCTAAGGTAGACAATCCGTCCATAACCAATTCACCAATACGTTTAGATGGTACGTCACTGTCTCCAGTACTTTCCATACGCCGAATAATACTATTAATAAGTCGTTCTATTCGCTCCGGGTCAACTTGTCTTTTTCGAAGTGAAATATTCAACGATCTGGCCAACTTATCACGATCAAATGGTTCCCTTTTTCCGTTTTCTTTAACAACCGTCAATTCTCTTAATTGTACCCGCTCAAAAGTTGTAAATCGAGCTCCACAGTTGGTGCAAGCACGACGGCGGCGAATAGCTGCTCCTTCCTCAGTCGGTCGGGAGTCTTTGACTTGGGTATCTTCAGCACCACAAAATGGACAATGCATTTGTTGATGGCCTCTCTATTTATTATTTTGTGTAAATTGGAAAGCTCTTACAGAGTTCCAAAACTTTTGCTCTGACTTTTCGTTCAACTATCGAATTATCCTCACTTTCATCTGCTAACCCATCCAGAACCTCAGCAATTAAATCTGCAATTAAAATAAACTGTTCCTCAGAAAACCCTCGGGTCGTAGCAGCGGGGGAACCTAACCGAATACCAGAGGTAATTGTGGGTTTTTCCGGATCAAAGGGAATACCATTTTTATTACAGGTTATACCCGCATTTTCTAAACTTTCCTCAGCTTGTTTGCCAGTAACACTCTTTCGGCGCAAGTCAACTAAGATCAAATGTGAGTCAGTGCCTCCAGAAATTATATCTAATCCATGATCAGAAAGTTTATCCGCTAAAACCTTAGCATTCGTTACTACTTTTTTAGTGTAGTTCTTAAATTCTGGTTTTAACGCTTCACCAAAAGCTACTGCCTTAGCTGCAATAATGTGCATTAAAGGCCCCCCCTGAGTTCCAGGAAAAATAGAAGAATTGATTTTTTTTCCAATCTCAAGGTCATTGGAAAGTATCATACCTCCACGAGGTCCGCGTAATGTCTTATGTGTAGTAGTCGTTACGACGTGTGCATGAGGCAACGGACTAGGATAGGCTCCACCAGCAACCAAACCGGCGAAATGGGCCATATCGACAAGCAGATATGCTCCAACGGAATCAGCGATTTGGCGAAAACGCAAAAAATCTATAATTCGAGGGTAAGCGGAACCACCAGCGACTATAATTTTAGGTTTATATTTTTCAGCAAGTTCTTGCACTTCCTCATAATCAATTAAATGATCTTTCTTGCGGACCCCATATTGTATCGCATTCATCCACTTCCCGGAAAAATTAGGCCTAGCACCATGAGTTAGATGGCCTCCAGCCGCCAATGACATTCCTAGTAAGGTATCTCCGGGCTTACAAAGGGCCACATAGACTCCAATGTTAGCTTGCGCTCCTGCATGAGGTTGTACATTTGCATAGCTGCAATCAAACAACTCTTTTGCTCTATCCAAGGCCAACTGCTCGGCAATATCAACGAACTCACAGCCTCCATAGTATCTACGCCCAGGATATCCCTCCGCATATTTGTTTGTCATTACAGAACCGATGGCTTCTAAAACAGCATTGGAAACTATATTTTCAGAAGCAATTAATTCTATCTGGTTTTGAAGACGCCCTAACTCCCCGTTTATTGACCTAAATAATTCTGGGTCTTGTTTTTCTAGTTTAGTAGAGAAAAAACCAGGATGAATTACCCCGGATGTATTACGCGACATATCTAAATTAATCCTTTCAAAATTGCGATCATCCAATTTTTCGAATGCGCCTTGAGTGACGATCACCTTCGAATTTTGTTGAAAAAAACTTATTCACACATTTTTTTGCCGCAGTTAGTTTTGTTAACCTACCACCAAGTACTAAAATATTAGCATCATTGTGCTGTCTAGATAACATAGCCGTTGTCTCATCATAACATAAAGCCGCTCTTATACCCTTGTAACGATTTGCAGCAATAGACATACCAACCCCGCTACCACAAACCAAAATTCCCATATCCGCTTTACCCTCCTGAATGGCAGTGACCACTGGCTCTGCATAATCTGGGTAATCTACCGGTTTAGTATCATTGGTGCCAAAATCGATTACTTCAAATTTAAATTGTTTAAGATGTTTAATTAGTTCTTGTTTCATCTTAAAGCCGCCGTGATCAGCACCAGTGGCTATCAATATTTTTGACATATTTGTGATCCGGGCTTTATTCGATATAACTGAATAAAAACTACCATATTTTTATAGATAAAATCCAGCCCGTGCAAAATTCAGTTACGTGCACAGGGAAGTGTTTAGTTATTAGAATAACAGGTAAAGATTATTAGATAACAATTAAGATAGACTAATATTTTTTAAACTAAACTAGTTTGATTAATCGATTACTTATAATAAACGCTATTATACTAAAATATACATCTTTTACGAATGTTAAAATTGCTAAATCTAAATTTAATAAGTTATAGTATCCTTATAATTTATTAATAAATAAAAAATTTGTTGTTTATAAAAAAGTAAAATTTTTCCGTATTCTTGAACCACACCGAAGTAAGATTACATAAATAGTTGTATATGAAATATAGGTTAGAATTTTAATGTCAGAAGACAATCAAACGCGTGTTTCCAATAGTGACATTTTAAAAATGGCTGTAGAAATCGTTTCCGCCTACGTCAGTAACAATGATGTAAATACGTCGCAAGTACCAGAGCTAATTAACACGATATACTCATCGCTGCATAATTTAAATGGTTCCATCTCAGTAAACGAAACAGAGACGCTAAAGCCAGCTGTCAGTGTTAGGCGGTCAATTAATCCTGATTATATCATATGTCTGGAAGATGGTAAAAAACTTAAAATGCTTAAACGTCATTTGCGAGCGTCATACGGAATAACTCCCGATGAATATCGCGCGAAATGGGGATTGCCAGCAGATTATCCGATGGTAGCGCCCAACTACGCGGAACAACGTTCCAATTTTGCCAAAAAGATAGGTTTAGGCAGAAAAAAGTTGAAAAAATAAGCCGAAATCAAAATTAATAATCCCATTGCTAAGCGGAGAACGGATTTCAATGTTTATAATGGAAAGTTGATTATTTGTTATTCACCGATAAATAAATTTTATTAATCACTTTTAGTATTCACAAGCTTCTTAACGATTTCCATAGGCCTTAGTGGTGCTTGGTCAAAATAAACACCGAACGGTGACAGGGCATTTTCTACAGCAGATATGATAGCAGCCGGTGCAGCCACAACGCCACATTCACCCACTCCCTTTACACCAAGAGGGTTCAGAGGAGTAGGACTTTCCATATGCCCTAAAGTTACATGGGGCATTTCAGGTGCATTTAATAACAAATATTCGGCAAAATTTGTAGTTATGGGCTGCGCACCTTCATCATAACCCATCCATTCAAATAAGGCGTTTCCTATGCCATGAGCAGTGCCACCAATTACCTGCCCATCAACAATCATCGGATTAATCATTGTACCACAATCATGAACAATTATATAATTTCTAAAAAAAACTTTCCCTGTTTCAATATCTACCTCTACCTCTACCGCCACCGTGCCATTAACGAACGTAAGATCGTCAACTATAAAATTTTTGGTTGACTCCATTCCTGGTTCAAAACCTGGGGGTAAGGCATAGCCGGGTGTACCAGCAACGGCATGAGCAACCTCACCTATATCCATCTTTATTTCATTGACGCCTTTTACATTAATTTGTCGTCCATTGATTTCCAGATCTTCTTCAGAAACTTCAAGCAGGGTAGCGGCAACTTTAAGTAATTTATTTCGAACCTCTTTTGCCGCTAATAATGCTGAAGAACCAGCTGTCACTGTCTGTCGACTTGCAGACCCTCCTATTCCTATTGGAACTGCAGAACTGTCACCTGTTATAACATTGATATTTTCTACATCTCCACCGAGGAAATCTGCAACAATTTGGGATAACATTGTTCGAGTGCTTTGACCCATTGCAGCAGCACCACTATAAACCAAAATTTTTCCTGAAGTTCCAACTTTAACTTTAACTGTCTCAAAAGGCCCTCTGCCAGTCCCTTTTACGTAATTTGCAAAACCTAAACCAACGTACTTACCTTCTTTAAGTGCCTTTTCCTTCCTCACTGAAAAATCGCGATAGCCAACCTTTTCCAAGGCTTGTTCCATACAAGACAAATAATCCCCGCTATCAAGGATAACAGGTGAGCCCCCTCGTGTTTCCAATTCTTTTTTAAAAGGCATTTGATCGGATTTTATGAGGTTTTTACGGCGTATTTCCGCTCGATCTATGCCAAGTTCACGGGCAACCCTATCTAATAATCGTTCCATTACAAAAATACCCTGAGGATGGCCAGCTCCACGCACAGGCGTTACCGGAACTTTATTAGTTACTGCTAATAAAACTTCTAAGAAATAACAGGGAACTTTATATGGTAGTGAAACAATTAACGCGGAGTTAAAGGCCAAATTAATACCTCTAGCTGTGTAAGCCCCATGATCATGAACCATGGAACCCCGCAGTCCAAGAATTTGGCCTTCCCCATCTACTGCTATTTCTACCTCCCAAAATTGATCCCGCTCTTGAGTGGTAGAAATAAAATGTTCCCGGCGATCTTCAACCCATTTCACTGGTTTACCAAGAATCATTGCAGCTAATACAACTGAAACATCCTCCTGATAGAAAACTAGCTTAGGACCAAACCCTCCTCCAACATCGGGAATTATGACTCGGACTTTATTTTCATCAAATCCAAGCATATCTATCAAAATATTTTTTGCCGTGTGGGCGGACTGCGTTGAGCTGTAAAGTGTAACCAAATCTTCTGTAGGTTCATAAAAGGAGACTGCACCACGACATTCTATGGAATGACTACCACCCCTATGTTGCCAAATATTTTCTTTAAAAATATATGAGGCATTATCAAATGTACTCTCCACCTCTCCATATCGCATATCAAATTGTGCAAGTATATTATGGGGTGATTGAGTGTGAGCTAAAATTGAACTCTTTTCGACGGCCAATCTACAATCTGAGACCGCCGGGAGAATTTCATATTCAATATTTACTATTGCCGCTGCATCTTCTGCCAAATAACGTGATTCGGCTACGACAATTGCTATGGGTTCTCCGACATAAACTACTTCTTTATCTGCAAGGGCTGGACGATCGAGCTCCTGCTTATACGAGGGGCTTGGCAGACCAACCACAAGACGCTTATTGTTAAGATAAGGTCGCAGGTCATCAAGCGTATAAACTGCTCTAACGCCTTCAATCGTCAAAGCACTATTGCTATCAATGTGCAGTATTCTAGCGTGACTGTGCGGGCTGCGAACGAATGCCGCATGCAGCATTCCTGAGACCTGTATATCGTCTAGAAAACGTCCTACCCCTCTAAGGAGGCTTGGATCTTCGAGTCTTTTTTCTCGGCTGCCAAAAACTTTCCAGCCGCTCACGAATTAAACGCCTTTGGCGTCACGTAAACGCTGCGCCGCATCAAGAGCAGCAGCCACAATTCCCTGATAGCCGGTACAACGACATAAGTTTCCACTAATCGCAATACGAACTTCCTCTTCTGAAGGATCTGGATTATCTTCCAAGAACTCAAGTAATGTCGTCAGCATCCCTGGAGTACAAAATCCACATTGCAAGCCATGATTATCACGAAAAGCCTCTTGTAGAGGGTGCATTTCGTCCTCAGATGGAGCAATACCCTCTATAGTTGTAAGTTCTTGGCCGTCAGCCTGAACAGCAAGCATTAAACATGAGCGAACACTTTTGCCATTCATTAAAATAGTGCAGGCGCCGCAGACACCGTGCTCACAGCCAAGGTGTGTCCCAGTAAGGCCCAGTTTCTGACGTAGAAAATCCGCCAAGTGAAAACGTACTTCTACCTCTTCTTCATAAGACTTGCCATTAACCGTCAATGAAATTTTCCTAGTCTCACCCATCAGTTTTTCCTACCCTTTACGATTGGCCCGAGCGTAGGCCTTAACTAAGGCTCTACGGCTCATCACCGTTGCCAAATGCTGTCGATACTCGGAAGAAGCATAGACGTCTCCAAGAGCGTCAATTTCCCGACAAGCCTCACATAATTCACGAAACTTATCTTCATCACCTGATTGTCCAATGAGGGATTCTTCAATTTCATTCATTCGCACTGGTGCAGCCCCTACGCCTCCTACAGTTAAAGAAGCGCGGGTAATAGCGCCGGCGCCATCAACCTCCAATAATGCGGCAGCAGAAGTTATAGCAAAGTCACCATGTCTTCTTGCAAATTCAATAAAAGCGTAACCATGCCCATCCTTCCAAGAAGTAATCTTGACACCAGTGAGAAGTTCATCGATCTCTGTTGCTGGTGTCATATAAGCAATTGGAAAATCTGAAAACGGTATTTCTCGTTCACCTTTGGGACCTTGCAAAACAATAACTGCATCATGTGCGGCACATACTGCCGGCAATTCTGCAGCTGGGTCTAGGTGAGAGAGTGAACCGCCAATTGTTCCCCGATTTCTGGTTTGCCGATGCCCAACTTGTTGCAGTGCATCATTCATAAGTGGACATTTTTTCTTAATCAAATCTGAGAATTCAAGGTCCCTCTGGAGTGTCATCCCTCCGATGTTAATTCCTGTATTATTTTCTTCAATATAAGACAGCCCATCAACTTTATTTAGGTCGATAATATTATCTGGCATCACGTATCTCATGTTGAGCATTGGCATTAAAGACTGTCCCCCTGCCAGTAATTTTGGATTTTCCAGTGTTTTAAGAAGATTGATAACTTCCCCAACGGTTCCGGGGTCATGATAAGAAAAGGGTGGTGGTTTCATCCCTGCCTCTTTGTTTAAAATTTATACTAGGTCGATTCCTAGTAATTCAAAAATACGGTTATCTGTCATGTCTTTAATAAGAATTTATAAACTTCAGCCTACTTACCTCAGAGTCAGATTGCGCGCAAGCAAAGCGATCATATTGTGATACGTATTTTAAAACAACTTGGTATCAAATTTAGTAAATAATCTTTTACGATTAGCAAACAAAATGCTTTACCCAATATTGATTTTGACTATTCAAAATCTACTTTGGCTCTGATCCTTGACACTCAATTATGTCCATCATATACCATAAAATGATGAGATTATCTGGGCTTTAAGCAAAGGATTAATAAATGGCCGAAAGTAGCAGGGAAGAAACGACCCCAGAAAATGTTGGAGTGGGACACAATCAACCAGAGGTTGTTTGGGACCGTTGGGTAAAGAAAAG
>MDTE01063804.1_pt1 | contig 11095 bp, 6 predicted proteins | sample 811231 | NCBI WGS metagenome assembly MDTE01 (sample SAMN05326651, study PRJNA326480) | marine metagenome | isolation source: seawater | place: Indian Ocean: Red Sea | collected 2010 | reverse complement strand
TGTGTTGGCGTGGCGAGCCGATATACGGGGCCTTCGTTCTGAATACCACGTAGAGCGGGGGTTATATCCCAATGTATGCTGGCTTCGTCGGTGTCTTCATCTGTGTAGAGCCCAACCAGGGCCAGGCGAACACCCTCGAGGGTTTCGTCCTCATATCGATAATGGGGATCCCTTCCCGCGATATCTTCGGGGAGAACTTCCATCATCTGTTCCATAGGGAGAAACATTCCAGCCTGGTTCTGACTCAGACGGAAGGGCCGGTCGAAGGAATCGGGCTCTTCCAGGATTCGTCCAATAATACTATCGACCAGCTCGCGAAGCTCCTGTTCATGTTCACGGGGGACGTCGAAGATCTCGATGTCGGGCATACCGAACCGAAACAGCCCATGGGTATGCGCCCAACACCGCCCTGGTTCGACCTCGTTGCCATTACCCTGACGGAAGCCAGCGTGAACGGCGATGTCGGCCGACTCTACCACATGGAGTGAGTATAGATCGTAGAGGGCCGGTCGGCGTGGTGTCGCAAGGAATTCTTGTAATATCTCGGGATGCCATACTTTCAGAGCGTTGACGTCCACGATCTGTCGTACGACCTCTGATGTCAGGGCTTCTAGAAGGCGTAGCTGCGTACGGAGATCGTCGAAAGGATCCGCTCCTATGAGTTGGGCATCGATATGTAAGGCCCAATCCGAGGCGATGGCTTGTTTCGCCTCGGACTCGGTCAACGACGGGTCGAGGGCACATACCCGTTCGAGCCAGTCTCCAACATCCGAGGTTAGGATCGACATCCATACGCCCTCAAAGCAGAGTTCGAGTGGGTTGCTAACACTTGGGTTCTGGGGGACTTCGTTTTCTTTGAACTCGACGCTGTCGTGGTCAAATGCGTTTCGAAGCTGATGGAGAATATCCATCGTGTCTGGGGTCGGACCTACCCCCAACAATGCGAAATGAGAGGTTCCGAGTTGCTCTTCATCGATATGTTCTTCTTGACGGTCGACCATACGACCCCCTTGCCCCGAGACTACGGGTTTCTTTTGAAGCGAAACCCTTCTTCTGACCGTTGTACCATGTTCCCGAGATTGATCCACCCCTAGCTGGAATAGGGCTGTATATTCATTTATTTTCTTTGTGTTCAGCGGTTGCGTACAGGCTTGGAAGAGGTCTACTCTTGAGCGGTAGAGGAGCAGCCACCAGCTCTGCGAGGTATATGGTTTGCGACGACAGGGGTTCGATTTCAAAAGGCATGGATGTATCGTTCGGTGGGGTCTATTCCTCCTGGCGATGGGTCTGGTTTTCCAGGCCGTTGGAGTGGCCACTGCATCGGAGAAGACGAAAGTCTTTGTTCCCGCCACCCACGAACAGGGAAAGCTTGTCGAGGTATCGGGCGTCCCGGTTCTCCACCTGTCGGGTAGCCCATTTGCCATGGGGGAGCAGCACGGTGTGTTGCTGCGCGATCAGATTCGTCGGTTGTATTCGGACTATCTGGTTCCCTTTATGGGCGGTCCAGAAATCGCCAACGGCGCAGCCTATATGGCCCAGTCCACCATGTGGTCGCATGTTCCGGAGCGCTATCGCCGTGAGATGGAAGGGCTGGCTAAGGGAAGTGGGTTTACCGTGCAACAGATTTTTTTGATGCAGAGCTTCCTCGACCTGAAAAAAATGGTCGCCTGTAGCACGTTTGGCGTATTGCCATCGCGCTCCGAAACGGGGGAGCCAATGCTCGCTCGGAACCTCGACTTTCCCTCGTTGGGAATGGCCCAGAAATATAGTCTGGTGATTGTGCGTCATCCGGAGAAGGGGGTTGCAACCGCCACCATCGGCTGGCCCGGTTTACTGGGCACTTTGTCGGGATTGAGTGAGAAGGGGGTCGCCATGGCCATGATGGAGGTAGAGACCAGGCGCTCTTCTCTTCACGGTATGCCCTATCAACTTCTGTATCGATGGGCTCTTGAGAACGCGAAAGATGTGGATGGCTACATTGCGCAAATCCAGAAAGCAAAGCGTACGGCTAGTAATAATATTATGGTGATGGACGCCAGTGGAGGGGCCGCCGTGCTGGAGCTTACCGCTGCGAAGGTCGCCGTTCGTCGAGCGAATAAGGACATAATTCTCGCGACGAATCATTTCGAGAGCAGCTCCTTGAAGCAGGATGTCCAATGCTCGCGCTTCAAGACCCTTTCTCGTGAGGCGAAGCGTCATAGCGGGGCCTGGACGTCGAAGCAGTTGGAACGATTACTCGACAAGGTGGATCTTGCGGAGATGAACCTTCAAGCGATGATCTTTTTTCCTCGCACGCGCTCGATACACCTATCCGTTGGTCGTATTCCTGCCGCATCGGGACCGTATCAAAAGTTAGGCAAATCCGATCTGTTTCCTTGAGGCGACGATTTTACGCGATTCGAGTTCAGCTCGGCAGCTTGTAGGAAGCCTTCCACGCGTCACCGGCCGGAAGCCCATGCTCCTCGAGACCGGGAATGATCACCTGTTCTACCGTATCGAAGAAGAGGGCCCGTGCGTCGTTTCCATCACAGACACCGACTTTGGAGGCTTCGTCACTGGGTGTATGATCGTTCGGTAAGGCAGCCAACTCATGGTCACGCAGATGCTTGAACGCACCCACCAGATAATCCCCGAGGCGTTCTTTCATATCCGGGGGAATCCTGTCGGATGTCTCGCGCATCACCATCCAGCCAAAACGCGCATGTTGGACTTCTTCTGCAAGGATCTGGCCGAGGGTCTCTCGCATCTCCGGGGGACCCACATCTTCGTGTTCTGCGCCGATTAATGAGACGGCTACGGTCTCGCTCAAGCATGAGATGCTGATGATATTTCGGAGCAGACCCTCCAAAGGAGAACAGTCGGGATGTTCTGGGACCTGGCTAAGTTCGGGGAGCTCTGCGACGGCTTCACCACCCAGAGCATGGACCATGGCTGCACATTGCCGGCCGTGCCGTAGCTCTTGTTGAATCATTCCAGCGATCTCTTCTTGCCATCGGGAGGGTAGCCCGGACTTCATCATTTGCGGAACCAGGGCGGCAAAGACCCGAGCTGAGATATGCTCGTTCACCATTCGACCTTTCCAGGTCTTGATCGCGGAGAGACGATCAAACTCGGTCAAAGTATCCATATCGCTGAGTTGAATGTTTTCTTCTGCAGCGTCTCGTCGTAAATCGAGCATAACCATCAGGCGGCCTCGGCTCGTAGGAGATCGCGCAACCGGATCCCATTATAGGTCGGAGGAGCGGGGGGGCCCCAGGGGTAACAACCCATTGGGATGCCAGTATTACAGCCGGTGAGAGCGTAGAAGGCGAAGCAGCAGGATTCGGCATGGGCCGCCATTGGATGCATGGAGAGTTGGCTCGCATGACACACATTATCGATGCACTCCAGTTGTGCGAAATCCCCCTCGCACCCTGTCTCTTCGTCACACGGGATATCCGTGGGTTGCATGCAGCCTTTGTCGTCGAGGACCTCGTCGCAGCATTCACTTGCGAGCAGGCTCGCTTCACTGGGCAGGAAGCATTGGTTGCTCATGCACAGCCCTTCTTCGCCACATTGATCGGGGCCGGCACAGGCCTGGCCCGTCGGTGCATAGGACATACTACCAGCCATACATTCCGCGTCGATGCACTCCGATCCGGTAACATCACAGTCGCTGAAATCGTCACAGGCCTGACCCGTGGGATGTAGACAGGTGTCAGGAAAGCTGTTCACCCAACCCGCGTCTGCGGTGGAGCCTTCATCGACGGGCGTGGAGCCCTCATCGACGGGCGTGGAGCCCTCATCGACGGGCGTGGAGCCCTCATCGACGGGCGTGGAGCCTTCATCGACGGGCGTGGAGCCTTCATCGACAGGCGTGGAGCCTTCATCGGCCGATGCGACCTCCTGCACGGTATTCCCTTCGTCCGGTAGGATGTTGCTGTCGGCCGATAAGATATCGTTGATGTCGGTAAGCACTTGTTCAACATCGGTGCTGGCACCATCGACAAAGGTTGTTACATCTTGGCTCGCGTCAGTCTCTTTGGAATTATCCGAAGCTGGGCACGCAGGAAGGAATGCGACCAGGGCCAAACCAGCTAGGGCTGTACTCGTCTTCTGCTTCCGCCCGGCGACCACACTTTTCGCTGCCCGGAGTGCTTTTCTATATGCTTTTCTGCTTGCCATAATGTCTCCATAAAATGGTGTTGGAACATAGGCTAAGAATCCCCGTCAGCGGATACAATCTATATTAATTTCAGTATATTGTGTAGCTTGAGATTCATAATCGAACGGACGAATCTTTTCCTCTCCAGGGGTTCGCAATCCCTGGTTCAGAGACCATGGTTGGCTATTGGCCAATCCAGCGGCTGATTCAGGGACGTGTCGGGGAACAGGTAGCTTCGGCCAGTGTCCAGGCGAATCCCAGGACATCGGTTGGGCCGATGATCTGGTAGGCCGCAGGGTCCTGGGTACCCGATAGACCGCCCTGGAACACGTATACAGACAGAGCCGTATATTCATTGGTGATGATGTCATCAAATCCGTCCTGGTTGAGATCGCCCAACCCACGACAGATATTGCCAAAGACAGAGCTGTTTCCAGTGATATGAATGGATTCGTTCACATTGATCCCCTCGTCGCTACCGAGATAGACTTTGAACGAGCCATTGCCCCCGATCACCACGTCGCCGTAGCCATCGCCGTTCACATCACCGGCGTTATCTACGCTCATGCCAAAGCCGGCACCTCCGCTCATGATAGTGGGGTTATCTGTCAGCCCACTGGGACCACCATAATACAGATAGGCCAGGTCGATGTTGGGGGCTCCTACAATGACATCGGAGTAGCCATCACCGTTTACATCCACTTTACCACCGACGGCCGTTCCGAACTGAGAACTGGGTGGGCCTTCCAGTACGTGGGCAGGATCCGTGGGAAGACCGTTCTCACTACCCAGATAGACATAGGCCCCATGCCCACTGTCTCCTGCGACGATATCCGCATACCCATCGCCGTTCACATCCCCGGCACCCGATACTGAGGCGCCGAGTCCAACCTGGGTAGAAAGAAGCGTGGTATATTGCGCGGGATCAATTCCGTTGGGGCTTCCATGGTAGACGATAACCGCACCAGCGAGGGTGGCGCCGATGACAATGTCGCCATAGCCGTCCCCGTTGACATCTCCGGCCCCGTGTACGCTCAACCCAAACCATGAACCGAGTCCTGGTATGGCGCTGCCCTGGTAGTCGATAATGGTTGCGGGCTCTGTGCCGAGACCATCGGCGCTGCCCAGATAGAGGTAGGCTTGATCTGCATAGAAGGCGCCCACGATCACATCGGCGTAGCCATCGCCGTTTACGTCACCAGCGCTCGCTACCGACATACCAAATAAGCTGCCCGCCGGTCCGCTTATGGATGTGTTGGCCGTCGGGGAGAGTCCCGTATTGGTGCCATCGTATACATAGAAGCTGTGATCACAGCCGCCTTCGCCGAACGCGCAATTTCCGGTGATGATATCGGGGATACCGTCGTTATAGGGGTCGACGAGGTTTCCAAACGAGGTGGAGACCGGCGCACTTCTATGTCCGACACGGACCTGCCAGATGGGGCTTGTATCGTCCGATGCTACGCCATCGGATACGGAGCGAAGCCTCCAATAGAAGGTTCCCGCATCCAGAGCATTGGCAATCGTCAATTCGGCTGTGTCGGTGTCGTGAGTCGAAAGAATTCCATCACAGGCCCGATCGGCACAGAGCTCCAGGCGTGTGTCCACGCCTGGTCCGGAGGGTTCAAAGCGGAAGGTGGGGGTCTGGCTTGTAACCAACGCGGTTGATAAGGGAGCGATGGGTCGAGGCGCCGGGGAGACACACACCCCACCGACGCAGCTTTGTTTGTCGTCACATACGGTGGAGCAATCACCACAACTATCGGGGTTGTGGCTGGTGTCGATACATTCGTCGCCGCAAGCAGTTAGCCCGTCGGGACAGGCGCAGGCTCCGTCCTCACAGAGCTGAACCTCGCTACAGGGAGAGGCGCAGGCTCCACAATGGTTGGGATCGGTATTCACGTCGATACAGGCGATGCCGCAGGCCACCTTATCGCCCGGACAGGTACAGCTGCCCTGGTCGCAACTGCCTTCCTCTGGACAGACGATGAAGCAGTCACCGCAATGACTGTCGCTTATCAGCAGGTCGACGCATTCGTTACCGCACAGAGTTCCGACTTCACAGTCACAAGGGGGGTTGGGGCAGCCATCGTCGCTACCCAGATCGGCCTGGATATCGTCGGCTATATCGGATGCGACGGTATCTTCGGTGTTGGTGTCAGCCGAAGAGCTATCGCTTGTATCGGCGGCTGTATCCGATCCTATATCTACGGAGATATCGGCGGTTGTATCGCTGCCAAGATCCTGGACCAGGCTATCTGTCCCGGTATCGGTGGCTGGGTCTGTGCTGGAGCCACACCCCAGGACCGTACCCATTACCAACCCTATGGCGAATAGGGTCATGCGAATCTGTATCAGGACATGCCGGGTATCGTTCTCCATCATCCTTCCCCATTCCTATGAAAGCCTCTCTGGTGCCAAGCTACCAGCCCCCTGATGATTCGCCAAGTGCGCATCACTGACGACGGTGTTTGATTCGATGGTTGAAGCCTATGCTTCATCAGGGCTACAATCGGGACGGATTATGGGAGATATGATGATGCGGAGACAAGTGTTGAACTCTGGGTGGCGGAGAGGTCTGGTTGCGTTGGTCGTGGGAATCGGCCTGCTCGCGTCGGGTATGATGCAGAGCAAAGAGGCGCATGCCTGTGGTGGTTTCTTCTGCTCACAGCAGGATCCAGTCGATCAGGCTGGCGAACGGATTCTTTTTTCGGTCGAAGGTACGCTGGTTACGGCTATGATCCAGATTCTCTACCAGGGAACAGCTGCCGATTTCTCGTGGGTGCTTCCGCTCCCATCGACGCCGGAAGTTTCCGTGGGTACAGACCTTGTATTCAGTGTGCTCCACCAGAACACAGATCCCCGCTTCGAACTTGAATGGTTGGAGGGAGATGGCTGTAATCTCAATGACTTCTGCGGGTGTATGTTTGAAGATGCGGCTACAGGGGGAGGCAACGAACTGCCTCCCAACACCGATCCCGGAGTGGAGGTCCTGGAGTCCGGTTCGGTGGGACCTTTCAACTACGAAATTCTGGGAGCCATCAGTGGCGACGCGTTATTTACCTGGCTGAATGAGAATGGCTACGACCAACCCGCAGCGGCGCAGGTGGAGATCGATCATTATGTAGATATGGATTTCGTATTTGTGGCCTTAAAGCTGCAAAAGGATAAAGACTCGGGGGATATCCAACCGCTGATCGTCAAATATGACGCGCCGAATCTGGCCTGTGTGCCCTTGCGATTAACACGTATTGCGGCCGTGGCGGATATGCCAATCTACACCTGGATCCTGTCTGGTACCCGGGCGATCCCGATCAACTATTTTCATGTGGTTCTCAACGATAAAGCCTTTGATTGGCTGCGCTGCGCCACGCCATCTCCAGACTCTCAAAACTGCTTCGGTTGGTGGTGGGGTGGCGGCCCCGAGTGTCAGGAGTCGTATATGAGCCTGCTGACCAGTGCCATTGATGGAGCCAACGGTCATGGTTTTGTGACCGAATATGCGGGGAGCTCGGATCTACTGGAAGATAAGTTCTACACGGACGAGATGTTCGATCTGGAGACCCTACGAAACCAGACCAATCCGGGAATCTTCATGCAGCAGATGATGTCCCAGGGCTTTCCGGCGACAGGCGTAGTCCGAGAGCTGATCAGGGAGTTCATTCCCAAACCGGACGACGCGGTTCTACCGGAAGAATGCAAAGGGGACTCGAACTTCTACAGAATCTGGAATATCGAGAACTGCCTGCCCTATATGCCCGATGATTGGAGCTTCGACGCCGAAGCCATGACGGACGCTCTATCTGCACGTATCGTTGAACCCTTGATGGACGCGCAGGAATTGGTTGGGAAACACGGCTATATGACCCGGTTGGTCACGACCGTCTCCCCTGACGATATGACCAAGGATCCGATCTTCTCCTTCAACGCGGACCTGGAGGATGTCCCTCTGGTGCGTACGGCACAGGCCGTGGCGAATTGTGGGGATGAGGCTAGCTCTGTGACCCTTATCTTCAACGATGGCTCCACTTTGGAAGTGCCTGGGCAGTTTGAGGAATGTGGTGGCTTCGTTCCAGACGATCCGCTGGTTTTCGCCGATCAGGAACCCATCGCAGAGATTCAGGTGCTAGAGGAGAGCGGGCCTCCTGTTTCCATCGATCCGGATGAGGTTGAGGACATGGACAAACAGCTCGATAAACGCGTCGCAAATCCCGACCATGCGGGTATCCCTACAACGCCAGTTGAAGAGCCTGCTCCGGTGGGACCATCACCATCGAGTGGCGGTTGTACGGCTAGCGCAGGTTCCTCCTGTCCTCTATGTTCCCCACCCGTACTTCTACTCCTGGTTCTCTTTTGTTGCTGGCCATTCCTGCGACAGAGGGTGTTTCGCGGATGAAAAGTAGTCGGTAGGCGGTTACCGTCTACGATCTGCGATTAAGGAACGACGATATGTCCAACGCAAGCGAACAGAGCATCGTACAGCAACACCTCAGGGTGGAGCTCCAGTGGTTATCGGCGATGCTGCAACTCCATCTGCGCCGTATGCAATCGCAAGGGTTGCTACCGCCCCCGAAAGATCCGTTTCCCGGAACATCGGTGGCACCGACGGAGGTCGAAGCTCGTCTGGAGCGAGGGAAGGGGGATATTCAATCCGATACATCGCATTTTGAAGCGGCCGGCCTGGCCGCCCTGGAAGCGGCAGAGAAGGAGCGAGAAGCCCTGGTTGCGAGCGTGGCCGATCCCGTCGCAACCTTACCTCTGATCAGAATACGCGAAGTGTTTCAGCTGCAGCCGACGGAATATCTGCTTTTGCTGCTGACATTGGCCCCGGAATTTGATCCGACGTTTCCACGCCTCTACGCCTATCTACAAAATCATTTCGAACGACAGTATGCGACCCTCGCGCTTCTGGCCGATTGTCTTATGCCTCCTGGAGAGTCGTCCAGTGTTCGAGGGCTTCTGGATGAGACCGGGACTCTTCGCAAGTTTGCGCTCGTTCGATTAGCACCGGGCCGTCCCGAGACAGCCGTGCTTCATCGCCCCTTATTGGCCAACACGCGTATCGTTCGATATGCGCAGGGCTCGATGGATCTAGATGCCGATCTGGAGAGTTGGTGTCGGCTCTGGCCTGCGGCATCCCAGGAAGGAGAGACCCGGATCCCGCCGACGAATCAACCCGATTGGGATCGTCTGTGGCGTATTGTTGATGATACGGTGGATTCCCCCGGGGAGCTCCCCGTCTTCATTTTTCGTGGCCCCGACGGGGTGGGTAAACACCGGTGGGCGCAGGAGATGTCTACCAAGCTGGGTATGCAGACCCTGCTGGTCGATCTGGTCGCTCTACTTCGTACCTATGAAGACGCGAAAGATGGGTTGGCGGTTATCCTTCGCGAAGCTCGTTTACAGTCGGCTGTGGCCTGTTTTGAACATTGGGAGGAGCTCGCACAACCCGACCTGGTTCCTGTCGACGAGAAGACAACAAGAGTGCAGGGCCGTGGTCCGGAAGTGACCTATGGTCAGGTGTTTCAGAAGGCCTTCCACGGCGATCGAGCGGTCATGGCGTTTCTGGTGGAAGACATGCACATTCCGTTGCCGAATCTGCGTCGCGAGATGGAGGTCTTCGATCTCGATATGCCCGACACCGCGATGTCCCAATCGCTCTGGGATGAATACCTCCCCAAGGCTATGCGGGGACCGGGAGTGACGCCGGCCCGACTTGCAGCGGACTATCGATTGACCCCCGGTCAGATTCGAGAAGCCGTGGACTATTGTTTCGGCCGCATCGCCGTATCTGGTGATACCAAGGCAAAGGTCACGAGCGAGTTGTTATCCGAGACGATCAAGGAACAGGTTCGCCATCGCCTGGGTGATAATGCGACCCTTGTGCGTGGGATTCATGATTGGTCTGATCTGATCCTGCCCCAGGACGTCGTCTTGCAGTTACGGGAATTCTGTAGCCGCTTTTACAACCGAAGCAAAGTGCTCGATGGCTGGGGCTTCGGCGCACGCTTTGGTAGCAATATGGGGCTCACGTGCCTCTTCGACGGTCCCCCAGGAACCGGGAAAACCATGGCGGCGAGTATTATCGCGAAAGAGCTGGGTCTGGATCTTTATAAGATCGATCTTTCGCGCGTGGTCAGTCGGTATGTGGGGGAGACGGAGAAAAATCTAAGCCGCATCTTCGACGAGGCCGATCGTGCCCGCGCGATGTTGCTTTTCGACGAAGCGGACAGTCTATTCTCCAAGCGAACCGAGGTTCAAAACTCCAACGACCGATACGCGAACCTCGAGGTGAATTATCTGCTCCAACGGGTGGAGAGCTTTTCCGGAGTGGCCGTATTGACCACCAACTTCTCTACCTCCATGGATGACGCGTTCAAGCGACGTCTCAGCATGCGAGTGTCTTTCCCCAAACCGGAGGTGCCCGAGCGCGAGCGTCTCTGGCGGTCTATGTTGGGAGAGCGAAGTATGGTCGATAGCGATATCGACTATAAGGCTTTAGCCGATGAGTATGAGTTGGCGGGTGGGCATATTCGCAACGCGGTATTACGCGCGGCGTATATCGCGGCATCCCGCGATCTGACGATCAGTGATGATCTTGTCGATCTCTCGGCACGTATCGAGATGAAAGAGCAGGGGATGGTCGTACATGGCAACCCCATTTCGGAACTCTGGGAAGACGATTCCCGTCGCGAGGATCCCGATCTTGGGGATTCGGATTCGAAGCCATAGGGACCGGGGTACGAGATGTCCGAACAAGCTCCACCAACATCGCAGCCAAAGCCGCCGCCGGTCTCACCAGAACCGGCTCCGACCAAGAAAGGTCCAATCGGTCGTTTTCTGGAAAAGCACGGTCGAAAACTCTGGTGGTTGCACTCGTTCTGGGCCCTTGTCTGGGGCATGCTCTTTATGGTTCTCGCGGGGAAAGGCTATAGCTACTCGTGATTTCTT
>MDTE01041389.1_pt1 | contig 11095 bp, 9 predicted proteins | sample 811231 | NCBI WGS metagenome assembly MDTE01 (sample SAMN05326651, study PRJNA326480) | marine metagenome | isolation source: seawater | place: Indian Ocean: Red Sea | collected 2010 | reverse complement strand
GATACATGGAAATATGAGTCTCTTTTTAGCAAATTTACTTATCATTGTTAAAAACAGCTGTAAGCTGTAATAAGTTTCGTACCTCATTTTAATACACGATTGCTATTATGGATTCAGCCTAAAAAATTATTACCTTCGTATCATTTATTATCCATATGAATGAACGAAACATATTTTATGAAGCATGGTATGATGTCATGTTAATTAAGAAAGGTTTCGAATCCATATATATATGGACCCGACGTGATTTGGTCAAGGCACCATCGACCTGCAGATTGAGCCGATTCCCAGGATATGCCCACGGGGACGTGCGCAAAAGGATTTTTCGTATCGGGGGCGATGGAAAGGTGTATCGGGGAGTGCACCTGAGGCTCTATAAATCCTGTACAAAAATCTTTATCCTAGCGGCGTCGACGGGCTGGGAAGCGCACCGCCGTCGAACCCCCGTCTTTATTTCCCGCGAATACTCGAGGTTTTGGGGAACAAAAAAAATCGATTAGGGTAGGGATGACCTTAAACTCATGATAGGTTAGTCCGTGTGCGGGAATTACTGGGCAAAGACCTCGCGAACTCCACGCGCTGTCATCCAGAGCAGGATGCTTACAATCGTATATTTTCCCTTCATGGCTTTGATCATGGAGCAAATGAAAGCTCTCTGCCATTAACACGATTCATTCACCTTTCCACTCTTCTCCTGTAGAGGCTCTCTAGCTGGAGGCCAAGAGGTATCACATAGGGCTTGCGATGAGGAGAGCCGCACTAGTTCTATTTGGGGATTCCTTAACTCAGCGATCCTTCGAAACAGGTGGCTGGGGTGCACGACTTGCCGACAAATATTGCCGGCAAGCTGACGTATTCTGCCGCGGTTATGGAGGGTATACAACGAGGTGGTGTCGCGCAATGCTGGGGGACGTGTTTGACATCTTCCCGCCACGTGATGACATTGTTTTGGTTGTTGTTCTCTTCGGGACAAATGATTCGGCTCTCAATCACCTCTCCCTTACTCAGCACGTGCCGATCGCTGAATATGCTGAAAATCTATCCACCATAGTCAGCAAACTCCGACGCCGCAGCAAGTTTGTTGTTCTCGTGACTCCACCTTGTTTGCACGAAGGGAGGCGGATTGTGCACCAAAGGAGGCGGTATCGGAAAGATGCAACGGGCTTCCTTGAGCGCACCGACAGCTCGCTTTCTAAATACGCCGCCGTGGTAAGAGAAGTCGCCGAATACTGCAATGTTCCTTGTCTCGATCTTTTCCGTCAAACTTCAGCGTCAGTGTGCGATGGGCATGACTTTTTTGTGGATGGGGTCCACTTTGACAAAGGTGGCCAGGAGTACTTTTACAACCAAATTATTGCACACTTTCAGATACAAGAAATGGATCTTTTCAAAGTCCCTTCGAAGCTAGATTGCCCCTTCGGTCTTGACATGAGAACAAGCAAGGAAATGTGGAAGAACTTGTTTAGGGATCATAAGCGGAACTCGGTGCCTTCAATCACAAGTATCACCGTCTCTGAAGACATGATCTCCGCCACAAGGCTTTTTATCTTCTGGATATCTACACTACTGTGTCTTTTTATTTGCTTATCCAGCAGTAGATAGTCTACCAGGGGTACAATATCCTGTCTGTTCTAGACATCGACAGCGCTCATTCTTTTTGGATGACGGTCAATGTGGCACTTCGTGCGTGTGAAGTTGTATTCTCTGGGCCTAGAATCGTTCCAGTTCCTTCTAGTCTTTTCCAAGTCGTGGCAGTGTGTAGCTAATACTGCGGTTAAAATTCGATGAAACCAGTCGCCAGGGCAGTAAACTAAAGCTTTGTAGTTCTGATGACCTTAAATTTCTCGAAGGTTCCACAGGCTTGTATGCGTCTATGTGCCTCTTGCACGTGCTCGACTTCTAGCGGATCGAGGTCAGGCGCCTCACACGAAGAAGCAACTTCACGAGCAGACTCAACAATCTGACCGATATATAGCTTGCACACCGCGGCCAAGACGATTAAACTGTTTGGGCTCAAAGACGCGCCAGTTATCGAGTTGAATATTCGCCTAAGCGCCGGCTTTGACAATGAGGAGCGACGGTAACACTCATACCTTGTAAGCTGCTCAGGAGTGAAAATTTTCAACAGTTCCCCCATCGACGTTTCGTCCAATGGTTTACTTGAGTTGTTCAAGTCACGAGATTCTCTGGCCAATTTGCCCTCCATGCCGAGGATGTTTGGCCCTTCTTTCAGCTTCCAGTGTCGGCGTTGGCGTTCACACAAACCTGGTCCTCTGTAACTTTCACCTTCGTTCGTACTTCACATAACCGGTGATCGGTTAATAACTTTTAAACACTTAATCTTGAGAAGATATGATATCATATGAAGGTAAAAGTTAAGGGTTATATATAAAAGTTTTTCTTGCTTTCAAAAATTTTCCCAGTGCCCGACAGTCACGTTCACGTATATTCGTATTCGCGTGTGGTGGAGCGCGTCCGTCCCCAGGTGGTCGGCGTAGCCGCGTAGCGCACGCGCGGTCGTCATCGTCGTCGTCGTCATCGTCGTCGGGGCGCGGCGTCGCGTGAGACGGGACGCGTCGCGCGCGCGGATCAGGCGGCGCGCAGGAACGTGCGCTTTGGAAAAGCTCCAAAAGCCCTCTGACCAGGTGATATAATTTCACTATTTATATTTATATTAGACTACTCTATCGTAACTTTAGTTCCAAACAAAAGGAGGATTGTCTTTTAAAATACGTAGACTACGAAGTTTAATATAGAAACGGAAACAGACATCGACGTCGAGCCAGAGGTCGACGAGAGACCAGACTATCTCACCTATCTACCGACGGATTCGAAATAATCGATTTTCGTGACGATTATAGTCATCACACGGCCTCACGACGTTGACTACTCCTACTACTCCTACTACTGTTGCAAGTTTTTATTGATGCGTGGGTGGGTGGTTGATTGGCTGGTGATTTCAGCTGCAGCAGCTGGGGATTTTTCGTATGCAACACCTTCATAATTACGTTCGTATTACATAAAATTGAACACTAAGTTACCAGCGTTAATAGACCGGATTCCATCCGAGTAAAATGCGAAGGATACACGACGTTGCACGTGAGCAGGAGAGATGCACTTCGCCGATGTAGTATTTGTTACGCGCGCAAAGACATATACAGTTCCGAATGCACAATTTGTGGGCAGGGTGTCTTTCGAAAACGAATTACCGGCAACGGAGACAACGGCACCGCCACGATCGGCTGCAGAAGAACTAGGTGCAACTGAAGTAACCTGGGGCATCGAGGCGATTCCTGAACGGATACCGCGTACATATGATTGTTGCCTCGTATACCGAGCAACAGATATGTGCACCATCATCTTACGCGGCGAAGCACTGAAACTTCTCCAAGATGATGGCGATAAATGAAGATCGCCTTTCCCATATGTTCCTAAACTTTTCGGAATATCAACATCACTTAAAATTACAGCTTGCGGATCGGGAAAGGGCGCTTCACATACGGCGACAGCTGACGATACTACCACTGCGTCGACGTAATAAGACTCTATTACGCAGCTCAGGGTGTATGATCCATCGTGATCGTGCTGGGTGAAGAAATTGCTACCAAATATTCTGAGAAGAGTTGTTCCAATGGAGGATATGTGCGATGGAGTCGCCTTCATGATAATCGGAGCCTGAAGGTTGGTGATTCGGGAGTAATGAATCGACGTGTTGCCAAGCGCGCACATGCGCCATGCACCAAAGTTATCAACAACAGTCTGAAATGATGATTTTTTGCGGGACAAAATGTGCTCGCCGATAGCTTTGGAACCAATGTATCGGTGTTGGGTATGCACAACATCCCTAGGTCCTTCAGCATCCCTGGGTCCTTCTCGGGCCGGTGAGCTGCATGCATACTGGTGCGATCGACTTTTTGTGCAACATCTTATCGAATCAGAAAGCATCGGTGGAGCGACAACACGCCCAGTATTTGGCAGGTGAAGCCATATATGAGGATGAGCGCAATTACTTTTTCCTGCATGCACTGGCACCATGCACACACCACCTGATTGTCCATTCAGCAAAAGTGATACCGGAGCGATGGTCCCGAATGCACAAGTGATGATTGATAGCGACAATCCCATCTTCATCGTCAATTCTGGCGCATCCCACGTCAAGTTGATTGTTTCGTGCCCTTCTGTAACTACGACTCGCTCCAACACAGAAACCTGGACAAGTTTGACAGCCAGAGATGTTGAACCGACCGTGACATCGCCGCTGGCTAATCTAATATACGCAGCTCTGACCGAGTCAGAAAACCGCATTGATGGTTTATCTGCTGCTGTGTTGTATGACGGATTTGCATCCTCTAGATTTGATGAGGCCGGTGGCTCACAAGAAATTAGCGCCGAAGAGACAACGTGAGCGACTCGTCTATAAGTCGGACTCTCGATCTTACCGGTAAATCTATGTACGGCGGGAGCATGCCGGCGCGCTTGGTAATGCGATGTCTTTCCGAGGCTGTCAACCAAGCCAAATTCACAATTTAATTGATGAAAATCGTCCTGAGCCTCTGAGCGATATCCCCACAAATTTGATCGCTCCCGTTGCATTAAATTGGTTCCAGCAACCCATAGTATCCCACCACCTCCGGTTCCGCAAACACCACCTCCAACGCTTGATATGAGAGCTGGAGAACTGCCTCCGTAAGAAATAGTCAAAGGTTCGTCGTGAGAAACGTTTTTTGTGGGTGAAAAGTGCCGATCGTACACAAGCAAGGTCGCCATCACAAATCCAACCTGAATACGATGATCCAATTGATCGAATAAGGTAGTACCTGGACGAGGATAAAGTGGAGGGAACGACGAATCGATACCCATGTGAGGTGTGCCATGGCGTGGATCGGCAGCTCTTTGTTCAAGTGTCTGGCTGAAATCCGTTGGACTTGTACCTCGATCCATTGGGCGACCATGCGCAAGGGATTTCAATGACCCAGAAGCACAAGATATAGAAGGTTCTCGGAAAGTGCTTATGACGGCTGGTTGTTCGCCGGGAGCGCCAACGAGTAGAAGTCTCCGTTGTGAAATCAAGCTGCGACGGGAACGTGTAGCTGCTATGCGATGTATGGGGGCAACGTCTTGGTTGGCTGGAGAAATGCATGTGATCGAATCATGCTTTCCAAGTGATGGAATTACAGTCACTGTACCAAACGAGCATCGGAATATTGGATCCAAATATATTAGCTCGTGGTTGACTCTGTGAACTGTATCACCTTTAGATATTAGATTGATGCGAAGAACATCGTCAATTCCATGCAATGCCGAATGATGTACATCAGCGAATTTCAGCTCCACTTCCAAATTACTCATCATATCTATGATAGATCTCCGATAGCTAAAGTGATCACTTTCTGAGGTAAAGCCTGGAGCGAGCTGAATTTGTGTAATTTTAGCTGTTTCCAAATCGATGTCATTATGAATTTCGCAAATTGCCAAAACAGAAGATATCAGAAATGCAGGCAACTGACGCCCTTGGTCGTATGGACATTCAAGTTCATCTAGCATACGAGCAGCGGGCCCACTGTTATCGCCGACTCGGCTTACTTCCCACAATCTAGAAGCATAACCAAGCTCCTTTCCAGATACTGTTGCTATCACACCGCCTTTAGACGGGATGAAAACTGGAAATATTGCTTTGATAGCAACAGAACTAGTAAATAACACTCGCAAATCGGACATGCTAGTTTGAAGCGATCCAGCATCAACTAATTCAACATTTAAAAATCCTGCTTTTATGATCGCAGGTGATGCGCAGACCCATGTTTTGCCTTGTTCTTCATGATCGTCGATAGCGTTGGCACCTTGAAATGATGACCCAATTCTACAGAATCGACTACTTGCGGAGTCCGTGCGTTGAGTATTGTGGAAATCAATGCTTGTCAAGGTTATGGGCACACCACCATTCAGAGGAAAGCGAAGCGGTGTAACCATGAGGACTTTTGAGCGTGCTGCAACTGTAAACATTCCAAATGCATCAATATCCACAAATGCCCTTCCAGCAATAAAGCTTGCTCCGGGCAAAACGCGCCAGTCTGCTCCATTTGCATCCGATGCTCGCAGAACCACCATTTCTGAACTTTCTGGGCTTGTGAGGTGGTTTTTCTGATCATACGGAATCATAAATGTCACGGGCGAGGCGAGCCGCAAACTTAGTGGCATCACTTGAAATATCTTCCCCATCAATATCCAACTGCCCTGGGGGCTATTCAGATCGCCTCCCCCAAGCAACGTTTCAGCTGCGGTAGGTTTGATCTCTGAAACCTCGATACCGACGACTGTTGGACTTTCAAGAGCTCCTGCTCCAAGGATGATAGACCCGGCATCAGTACTCCCAATCACACCGCCATCGTCGCTTACTACGTGGCGATTGATCATTTTTTCGGGTACTGAAAAGTAGAACAATGAATTGCCCGCTGTTGACGAAAAACCGTGGTCGTCATTTTGCAGTGATAAGTGTCTATTGTCAGTATTCAAAAGCACATCTCCAGTTTCAACGAGAGCAATCCTTACATTTGCGAGGCCAAAAATCTGGACTGAGTGTACCCCAGGCATGGTGTGGATGCCCATTTGAGTTGAAATATTTACAGAAGGGAACTTTTGATTTGGAATGAGGGGATGACCTCCCAAAAGTTGGGGTTGCTGAATGCTAACAACGCCGTGGCCAAACCAATCTGTGGTCAAATCTGAGTCCGAAGCTGCATCAATATCTATCTGGACAAACTGTCCTTCGATGCACGATTTATCCTCCTTTGTGGCAAACGGAGAAAAATTAATGAAATGTGGCTGAGTGCATCCTGGTCCAGCAGGCCTTATTGTCTCCAGATGGCTTTCCGACACGTTGAAACTTGTGTAATTTAGATACTGGAAAGCAGTGGTGCATTGATTAGATATGTCTGACATGGAAGCAGCGATCGTGCCGTGTAGTTGAACTTCAATAAAAGTCACACAAAGCATTTTGGCAGCAAATGACACTACCACAATAAAATAAACACAACACAAATCAAAACGAAAAACACTTGTGGGGTCACCTGTATATGCTGCCTGTTGCCACGAAGTAAAGTATATGGTGTGTAAATCATCTTCATGTGCAAGGCGCATATCATTAAACGACATCAGGGCAGCGGTGTAATATAATCCAGGTCCCTCGACCTCATATGCTCCCCACGGTCCCGTTGCTTTCACTTCAAGCTTGATTAGAGTTCCGGGCAGGCATGATCCATCATCAAAAAATGCCCACGGATCAAAATTTGGGGAAGTAGGATTTGTGCAACCAAGAGTCAGAGTCAAAATAACAGACAAGATTATTTATGAGTTTGTTTCACACCCTCAGGCAGTGTGAGGGGGTATATTCATCTCGAACGGCAAGAATTGGAAAGAAATATGAAAGAAGAGGGCCATCATGTCTACCTCCGGCCCGGATATGAATATTTTCCATACGAACATCATGTGCTCCAGACCCCGTCCACACCATGTAGATTCTTTCCTTTGAATCAGTAAGATCTTCGTTCAACGGATAGTCTGATAGCACGATGCGAATCGATCCACGAAACGTGACAAAGTACTCAGACGATGGGTAGGCACACATTGTAAGAGTGTGTGACTCATCAGAGTTCGATAAAAAACCAAATAAATGCGTTGTTTCGTTGTTTGGAGGACCGTTTACACTATAGTATCCTTGCGCATCGAGCGCGCTATCATGAGTGAGCCCAAACTCGCTTCTCGCTATCAAAGGATCGTTGGATGCCAAAGAAGTTACACTAACGAACATCCTGGTTGGTAATTCTCTTGACAGACGGCGCAGGGCGTGATTCCCTGCATCAGCAACAAACGCCACAGCTCCCCCGGTCCCTGGCAGAACTGCAACTCCCATAGGAGAATCGAACATGCTCGCGGGACCTAAGTCGTCAATATATCCATTTAAGGCGTTGTATGACCCCGCGTACGCAAAAGATACAGTCGTATTTGAAGGTGATGCAATCGCGCTTTTTCCCAGTAAGATGCGACGTACTCGATGTGAACGATACTCTGTCACAAGGAGGGCTGGGCGGTCTGGTGTAAATGCTTCCGCTTTCGGGTCATCTACACCATAAGATTCTAAATAGAATGCGACCCCGAAAGGCTGATTCAAATCAATCATTTGCCTCGATGACTGGAATATGGCATCGCTATCCAGAGCGTCGCTTGAGGATTGATTTGTATCATTCAAAAGAGCGTACTCGTCACCGGTGATCGTGTTGACGGACAATGTCATCAAATTCACTGCTCTTATGCAATTGTTAAGCTGATCTGCGACGTAGAGGATTGTCCCATGTCCGTCCAATGACATGTGGTTAGGTCTATTGAATATTGCAGACAACCCCACCGAATCAGAATATCCAGCAAGACCTGCACCGTTTAAAATCGTCTCTACCGATCCATTATTACGAATCACACGGATCCGACTGTTGCTATCACTGACAAACAGTTCTCCCGTCTGGACTCTGTACGCCATGCCAACGGGACCGTAAATATGAGCCTGACTAGGCACTCCAGCGTCTCTGTATCCAGCTATGCCTGAGCCGGCTTCATAGGGTATTCAAGCAGAAAACATAGATGTTGCCATATCTTCTTGAAAGGAAGTGCATAAATGCCACCTTACCGTAGGTCGTTACAACACCTTCAACCAAGTCAACAAGACGAATTCGATTATTCGTGGTATCAGCAACAAACAAATGTCCAATCGGTGTTACCACCACGGCGCGTGGTTCATTAAATTCCGCACGGAAAAGGGAGTCGTCAGAAAACCCAGGTACTCCCGAGCCTGCGATAGAGGTGACTTCGCCTTTCGAAGTGATTCGCCTGATTCTGTTGTTGCCAGAATCGGCCACGAACACTGTCCCATCGGAGGTCACAGAGATCCCAGAGGGATGGCTCAAGTATGCCTTCTCTTTCAGACCATCCTACAGGAAGATATTACGAAGGTATTACATTTTAACAAAAAAATTGGGTCCAGCGAAACGTAATGGTAAACATCTTTGTAGAAGTCATTTACGTTGTGACGACATGGGATATAACTCACTCGAAATCCCGGCACACCTGAACCAGCCAAGTTTGTCACAGCTCCTATTCCAGTGTCAGATCATCCACGTTACCGGGAGCAAGCACAAAGAAACTACAGAGGGGAAATTCAAACCTGCAGGTTGACATCCCAACTCGTATGCTTCGAGTGCTTTGAGCGGCGTGGAGATAATCAAGAAACATAATGCTGTGACAAATACCGGTGTAGCTGTGCAGCCTCGCACGATCATAATCGTCTGGCCTCGCCTTTCGCAACTCTGGAAACATAGCCACAGTGGAAATCACGGGGCACGTGACTTTACTGAAGCTATCCATATATTCTGGATTTCAATCAAGTGTGAAACATCGAGTTTAGTTAAGAGGTAAATAAGTTAAGATATATTTAATAGACTACGAAGGTAGTAAGAAACATTTCGTAAAATTCGTCGTTATGTCAACATTATTATTTATACAGTCAACGAGTCAACGAAATCAACGAGTCAACGATAGGTAGGGAAAATGGTCTCTTGAGAGTCTAACGTCTAGGCGTAAAAGATGCGTAACAAAACCCAAATTTAGGGGTTTAATGACCGGGTACGATATATTGAAAAGGTAAAAGTTAGACTATCCATAAATAAATGATTCACTGAATGTGATATCACTCTTTGCAAAACTGATGTCCGTGCCAAGGCCGAAATTTTCAGCAATTTTTTTGCCGAAATCCGCTGAAAATTAATGGTATTTTAGATGGTCGTGACTGTTTGCTCTGTGAAAAAGTCCGAAAAAGTCCAGCGGATATCCGCTTTTCAAAATCTCCGGGAAAAATTTCGGGTTTTGTACGGACATCAGTTTTGCAAAGAGTGATAGAATGTCACTTATTTATACGCAAGACTTCGAGCCAAAACCGGCGGGCTGTGGTGCTGTTATTCAAACAAAGTGAGCGGTTTCCTCAAAAGTTTGACTGCACACGCTCCTTTACAATGTTCTGGTCAGTCGCGCTGGCTGCGATTGCACTGGTAGTATTCGGCTCCTACTGGGTACCTAGACTGCTTGTTTCGTTCTTGCCGACTCAAAACCTGAAAAAGAAATACTCCGCGGAGTGGGCACTTGTGACTGGCTCTTCAAGTGGGATCGGCAAGTCGTTGGCAACGAGATTAGCTAGCCAGGGACTCAACGTCGTCATGGTTGCTCTCAATGATCGTCTGTTGGATGACGCCGTGTCAGAGCTCCGAAACACATTCAAGACCAGACGCATCATAAAGGTTGGTGTGGACTTAAGTGTTCCTGGTTACCTTGATATCGTTGCTGAAGCAACAAAAGACGTTAATGTGCAAATTGTTTTCAATAATGCCGGGTTCATGCTCACTGGTTTCTTTGACAAACAGTAAGTACAAGTCTCAAGAGATTTTCACCACATTGTATATATGAAGCCGAGTCTTCTGAAATCAGCCCCCTGATACAGGCCGCTGTCAAAGCTCATGGCAAATCATGAGTGCAATGCCACATCTGCGATGCAAATAACGCACCTATTCGTAAGTCGTATGTTAGCAAAAGATATGAAGGGCTGTGTCGTCTTTACATCATCCGCTGCAGCCTGTCAACCCACACCGTTTAGCGCTCTGTATGGCGCAACTAAGTCGTACATAAGTTCCTTTGCAGCAAGCATTGCAGTCGAGCTTAAATCTCGTGGTATTGATGTCTGCGCGGTTCACCCTTCGCCAGTTGCGAGTAACTTTTATGAAAAAGCTCACAAACTTGACTCCCTCAATTTTTTCATGAATTTTGCTGTTCACCCTGACGCTCTTCCAAAAGAAATTTTCAGACCGATCGGCCGTGTTGTTTGGTATGATATCGGTGCGGTTGCCATTGGTTTCCGGATGTTGCTGAAGCTTATAGACTATGGATTCTTCGCAACTATCATCTCCTACTTTGCGCACTCTCTGGATGACTTTAAGAAAAACCTTTAAGACTACGACTAATACGACTGCAATTCCCTGTAAGCAGTGAGACAGAACTGACG
>MDTE01026397.1_pt1 | contig 11095 bp, 11 predicted proteins | sample 811231 | NCBI WGS metagenome assembly MDTE01 (sample SAMN05326651, study PRJNA326480) | marine metagenome | isolation source: seawater | place: Indian Ocean: Red Sea | collected 2010 | reverse complement strand
TACCAACGCTGTTCCTTCTGCGCTGGTTCAGTTGACTTCTTCAGGTAAGATCAACATTGACCAGATCCCTGCTCTGCGTCCTTTCAACATTACATCTGTAACATCTCAAGCGGAGCGTCTTGCTATTGAAGATGCCAATGCTGGTGACATTGCTATTGAAACGAGTGCAACTACATTCAATGTAGCTCCATCTTCCGTCAATACCTCAGCAAATACTATTACGATTACTTCTCATGGTATTAACACTGGGGATCAGTTAAATTACGAATCTGGAAGCACTGCTATCCAAGGAATTTCCTATGGAAACACTTATTATGTAATTAGCGTAGATGCAGATACAATTAAATTAGCATCTACAGAATCTAATGCAAATGCTGGTACTGCAATTAACTTACAAAGTCAAGGTGTTGGTACTCAAGTATTCAAAACACAGGGTACTGCAATTTCCTATATTCTTGAGAATGATCTGGAAAGTCAGTTCCTTGCATTCAACCCATCAAGCACTAACGCATTTAGCTTTAGTAATGGTGATGTTGTAACAGGTAGTTCTACTACTGCTCGCGGTACTGTTACCGCATTTAATAATGGTTTAGTTTACAACTTTATCATCAGTAATGGTGGTTCTGGATATTCTGGAGATTTTGCTCTTACTATCGGTGCACCTCAGCAATCAGGTGGTGTGCAGGCAGCAGCAACTGCAAAGGTAACTAGTGGTGTTGTTACTAGTGTAGAAATTACAAACAAAGGTTCTGGATATACTGCACAACCAGTAGTAAATGTCTTAACGTCACCTAGTGGAGCGTCAAACAATGCAGTAATTTCTGCACAAATTGAGGCTCGTTTAGATATTGATATTGCAAATAGTATCAAATTTGATGCTGCTGATTTTATTGTCGATCAAGCTTTAGCAAACGAAGGGACTGGAACATATTCTCAAACTGGATCTACAACGATCACTGTTACTGAGAATTCACATGGTCTCACAAATGCAGACATTGTTTATCTTGATTTCACCTCTGGTGCAGCTGCAGATGGTTTCTATGTAATCTCCACTCTTAATGCTAATCAATATACTGTAACTTCTACATCTAGTGCAACTACCAGTGGCAATTTCAATAGAAAGAGAATTATTGACCTCACTAGAGCAATCAATACTTCAGCAACAAATAATGCCAATTGGACACAGTTAACTTCGACAAATATTGATGCATCCAATATCGTTGCTGGTACTATTGACCCAGAACGTCTTGCAAATAAGGGTACTGCAAACTCCTCCACGTTCCTTAGAGGAGATTCTTCTTGGGAGTTAGCGCTTCAGTCCATGCGTCCAACAACTTCGGATGCAATGGTTCTGAGCGGTTCAGATTCTGACAGTTCTTATGTTGACTTTATCACTATTACCAATGGTGGTTCTGGATATACCGATGGAACTTACCAGAATATTCCAATGGGTGGTGGTAACGTATCCATTTCTAGTACCGACGTTGCTCGTGCAACTTATATTGTTACCAGCGGTGTAATTACAAGTGCATCTGTAACTGACTCTGGTACTGGATACACTGCTGATTTTACAGTTACTGTTCCATCAGAACTTGGTGGTGGATCTGGTGCTATCTTGCAAGCATCTAAAGGTACTGTCAATCGTGTATTTGGTAATATTGAAATTGATATCAAAAAAGGTGATGCTAATACACCATCCTCAACAGTATATGGTAACTATGGTGTATTTAAGTTCCGTAAAGATGTAGCAAACCAAGCAGTTGGTAATCAAAATCAAGGTGGTTTCATTGTTAGCAACAATGGTGAAGTTGCTTTGGATCAAGGTCCAGGGTCTGGACTTAACGCTGATCTGTTGCATGGTAACTCTTTAGCATTCTTCCAGTCAGCAAATAACCTCACCAGCGGTACCCTGGATCCAGCACGTCTGGCAAATACAACATACGCTATCTCTATCTCTGGTGTGGCGGATAGAGCAACTAGAATCTTCAACGAAACTCAATCTACTGGATCTAACCCAACACCTAGCCAAGCAACCAATGGTATTGCTGCCCACCTTAGAGATAATTCTGCTACTGGTCTCTCTGATGGAGGCACTCAACATGGTGTTGTTACATATAGACGCCAAGCAACTGGAACTGCAACTACACAGTTAGGTTTCACCGATAATAATAATCTCTATATCAGAGGAAACACTGGTGGTAATAATGTATACAGCAACTGGGCAGAAATTTGGTCCGATGCAAATGATGGTGTAGGATCTGGATTAGATGCTGACCTTTTTGAAGGTAAGCAAGGTCAATGGTATCAATCTGGTTATAACTTCGGAGATACCCGCTCTGGTCTTCATCCAGTTGGTGATATGTTCTTACCAGAAGTTCTCGGTAAGGACAAAGTAGTCTTTGAGAATCTGTACGTTAATGACACAGGAAATCAGTATACGCTGTATATTCCAGACTTCCACGCTAAGACTGGTCCAAATGCAAACCTGACAGATGGTGGAACTGCCATTCTTTATTCTGATGCAGGTGCAACTAATAATATTGGTACTATTACTTTTGCCAGTGCACCTAATGGTGTTGTAGAAGGAACTCACACTTCAGGCGAAATTTATACCCTTGTCACTGGTACGATCTCGTTTAACTCAGGTAATGATAACGAGAACATTTATAAGGTTGGACCCAATCCAGGTTCTAAGTGGACTGTCACATCTTCTAATAAAATTTCTGGTGGATCCACAACGATCATCGGTCTTCGCGACGATGCCAACGGGGCAAAACTGCAGATTGGCAAGGCAGCAACTTCCACTACACCAACGATTGATTTCAGATCTTCTGGTCAAGCTCCTGTATATGATGTCCAATTTATTGCTTCTGGTGGTGGAGCTAGTAATGGTGGTGGTACTCTCAGAATTAACGCTGGTGACCTAACAGTCAATGGTAATACTGTATGGCACGCTGGTAACGACGGTGCATCTTCTCAGTTGGATGCTCGCTATTTACAGGGTGCTGAACCTGCTACTACTGCAGCTGCTAACTCAATTGCAAAGAGGGGAGGTTCTGGCGAATTAGTTGTTCAACAATTAACTAGCACTAACGGAGTATTCACTAATAATACAACCACATTAAACCTTGGTGATAGTGGCGGCGTTACTATTGGTAAGTCATCAACTAACATGCTTGCCGTTAAAGGTAAGGGAGATGCTAACACTGGTTTCATCGTGTTTGGTAGTGATACCAATGGATTTGGTTACAATTCTGCTAGACTGAAATACGATTCCAGACTTCACTTAGGTGGTCTTACTGTAGGTCACACAACAGGAACTACCAAAGGTGTACTCTGGTCTGGTCCAGATGTTAGTGATGTTGCTAGCACAACTTGGACTAATACAGCAGCAACACTTGCTTCCGTTGGTGTAGATCAAGACGATGCTCAGACAAACGTACTGAGACTGATGCGTGACGGCACCTCTGGTGTTATCTACGCTGGTCGTGCTGACTTTGACCTCTTCCGAGTAAATGCGTCGGGAGTACAGTGTAACACAGGTCTTGATATTAGACTTGCTGGTGTTAATACAAGCACCATGTCATCCGTCATGACTCTGGAGTACAGAGGAAGAGTTGGTATCAACGATACTACACCTTCTTATGCTCTTGACGTTAACGGTGACATCAATGCTCAGAGTCAATTAAGATCTGGTGTTGCAACTGGTACTGCTCCAATCGTAGTTAATTCCACAACAGTATGTACAAACCTCAACGCTGACCTGCTCGATGGATATTCTGCACTGAACCTTCCATACTTCGCAGCAAGTACAAACGTTTGGAACAACTCTGCCGAGGGTCAAGAGAGATTCTACTTTGCCGCAAATGGCAGCACGTTCTTCAGAACTGGTGATGACTTCTTCTGGAGATCTGATAGTGATCAGTGCATTATGGCGTTGAACCCCAACGGAACAATGACCTTGAATGGTAATCAAACATCTGATTACAACCAAGGCACATACGCACTTCAAGTTGGTGGTAGACTTGGTATTAATATCAACTCTGAACAAGTAGCACTCTCCAATGGACAAAGGGATGTTGTTCTCAGAGCATCTGGAGATAAACAGTGGATTGATAGATACGGCGTCTTCAAGCGTAACCGCCAGACGGTCGCTGAGAACATTACGGTTGCCGCTACTGACAACTGCATGTCTGCTGGTCCTATCACTATAAATAATGGTACGACAATCACCATTGCTGATGGTGGTTCCTGGTCCGTAGTCTGATCCAAATCAATGAGCACTATATCGGTACATGATATTCAGGGGTTCTCTACCTATAGTAACACGGTTAGAGTTCCCTCTGGTCATACATTACAAGTAGATGGGAGATTAAAAATTCCATCAGGAACTACAGGAAATCGTCCTGGATCTCCTGTTTCTGGAGAGTTGTATTACAACACAACGTTAAATCGTTTGGAGGCATACGTTAAAGATTCTTGGGTCAGTCTTGCAAATGCTGCAACTGGACTTACCTCAGATGCTCCTCTTTCAAGCTCTACCGAACTTTTGACGATCAATCCATCAGCTCCAAGTGGATGGTATTGGTTGAATATCCAAGGATCTCCAATGGAGGTTTGGATTGATACTGCCTATCGTGGTGGTGGATGGGTATTGGTTTTACAAAATCGCAGAAATACCAATAGTGTCTCGGGTCTTACATACGCAAATGCTACTTCGTATCAACCAAACTATAGAGGACAATATGGATTTGGCACATCTCTGTCATCATTTAATTTGTTAATGGGTCTTCCAGTTTGGAGTGATATCATCAACGCCAATCCAGGTACAGGTCAGGTTGCTCAGTTTGTTGCAACTACAGCATGTGAGTTAGGACAGACTAGTTTACATACAAAGAGACAATACTGGGATTGGAATGGTGGGTGGTCATCACAGTTTGCTGCTGTTGGTGCCTCTGGAGAAGTTGTTGAACTGGGTTCTCCTGGTTCTGGTCAATATGATTATTGGACTAGTCCCGCATATAATTTCACAGCGACTGACGTAGACCAAGATACATACGGAGCTAACTGTGCGAACTTATACAATGGAAATCCTTGGTGGTATAACGCATGTTGGTCTGGTAACCCTTGGGGTGGTGGTGGTGCTGGAAATTATGCTGATGCATTCCATTGGTATTCCTCTGGTGGCGATAACCATAATTACGGAGCACTGTACGTAAAATGAGATGCGTAATTAGAAAAAATAGAACTGCTACCGATTCTAATGGCAACTATAAGTTTGTCATGAAATTTTATGATGATGAAGGAAATTTTCTTCACAACTTTATTTGGAAAAAGCAGTGCGAACCTGAAGATAATAGTCTAGATGAGTCTGACTTCCAAGAATTTCTAGATGATGTTTTAAGAATGCAAGCAGATATGTATGATATTGAAGTGTCTGCTATTACAGTAACGGAGGAGACAGTATAAGATGGCAAGTATTCTCAAGTTAGATACTATTCAAAATCTTAGTGGTCAAAATATGATCACTACTGATGGTAATGGTTCCGTTATTGTAAATAATAGATTTAGACTTCCAGTTTACACTCAAGCAAATCTTCCCACTAGTGCAAATACAGGTGAGTTGGTTTATGATGAAACTAATAAAGCAGTAAAATTCTGGACTGGTTCTAGATGGATGCCTGTTAGTATGTTTGGAGATCTCGGATCTCAGGCAAATCCAGCATTAAATGCAGCAGAACTGAGAACTGCTGGCATCAGCGCTGATGGAGATTATTGGTATAGACCGACTGGAACAAACTTTGCTCTACAACTTTATACAAACTTTACCTATGCTAGCAGCAATAAAGGTTGGGTTATGATTCAAAGGGGTAGAGAATCTTTAAACTATTGGCCAGCAGCGGGTCAGAATACCGATCAGTTAACTTCTCCATATTTAACAACAAATACTCCAGTTGCAAACGCTCCACAGGATTTTGTTAATCGATTAATTGGCGGTAATTGGTTGGGTATGAGATGTCTCTGCAATAGACACTGCGTTAACGATTCTTATTTGTTTGTTGGTACTCAATCCAATGACTTCAAATGGAGTCATTATTATACTAGTGGTTCTAGTGCTTATGTTGATAGTACCCAATACACAGCATTCTGGGGTCCAAACGGAAATGGAAGTGCACAAAATGCAATAACAAATACTACTGGTTGGACCGACAACAACGGAACAACGGGTAATAACTGTAATAGAACTTTTACTTGGACCTGGAGTCAGCATGGTGGATACCAAGGTTGGTCTACTGGATCCACTTGTGACCCTGCTTGTGGATTTGAATATTCAACAGAACGTCATAGAATTATGAATGCCAACGTATATGTAGAGGTCTAAAATGGATAGCAGCAATTACTTACGTTGGAAAGAAGATCCAGATGCTTATGAAAGCACACTCTCCGAACTCCCTGAGGTTCAGAGAGAAATGATATTGAGAGGTCTGATGGTTGAATGTTATGAGGTGCGTAAATCTGAGTATCCTAGTGCAGGTGATCTTGGAGATGCTTTGTATCACCAGTCACTTGGAGATTCTACTGTAATGACTTCATACAATCAAAAAGTTTCTGCAGTAAAACAAAAGTATCCTAAACCACCTTCTACAGAATCGTATGCTTGGGAACTCCTCGAAAGCGGTTGTAAAGAAGACGGTTTCTAAATCTAAATAACAAAGGAAATAGTATAGAGCTATGTCATTAAACACTGGAAATATTGGTGGCAATCCCAACTTTAATACAACTGGAGCAATTAAGATCCCAGTTGGAACGAGTGCTCAGCGCCCTGGTTCGCCTAGAGTAGGAGATTTAAGATTTAACACTGATATCGGTGTTTTAGAAATCTATGCTGGATCATCTCCACAATGGCACCCAATTGGATCTGTAGCAAGTCCTTTCAGTGCTACTTTCGTATCTCTATTGACTACCTCAAGTAGAACTGGTCCAACTTCTATTGGTTCTTACTATAACAATACTGTATTGAATGGTCAAGTTACCCTGAATGGCGGTAAGCAAATTTGGACTGTTCCTTCTTCTGGATATTGGAGATTTGATGCATATGGAGCACAGGGAGGAACAAATAGCACCAGCGTAGGTGGTGGTGGTGCCCGTGTGCGTGGAGACTTCTTCTTAGAGCAAGGAGAAACTCTTGAAATTCTTTGCGGTTCTGCAGGTTATTTAAGCACCAATGATTGCGACACTGGTGGTGGTGGCGGAACATATGTAGTCAAACAAGGTGGAACTTCAGTAAGTGATATTCTTGTTATTGCTGCTGGTGGTGGTGGTGCAAGTAATCAAGGTCACAACTCTCAGGGAAGAGGGGATGCTGCCAACTACTCTGGAACAGGTGCTGATGGAAAGCATGGTGATGCTTCTCAGATTGCTTCTAATGGTCAGGGTGGTCGCGGTGGATCTGGTGGATATGCTGGCGATAGATCCCTCTCAGGATCAAACAGAGGAAACCCTGGTGGTGGATTCTACTCAGGTCTTTCAAGTTATACACCAAACCCAACATGGTCAGAAACCCGTGCGGGAGCATCATACTTAGATGGAGCTCAGGGCGGAACTGCTAATGACACTACTAACTCCTTTGGAGGATTTGGTGGTGGTGGCGGTGGTCACGGTAACTGCTTCATCTCTGGTGGAGGTGGAGGTGGATGGAACGGTGGTGGATGTGAAGTCCAATACACCAGTTACCATGGCGGTCAAGGTGGAGGATCTAGAAACAATGGAATTAATCCAGTAGCAACCTCTGGAGCAAACCGCAATAACACTGTTGGTGGTCAACCAAACCACGGTCGAGTAGAAGTTACTAAGATTGGATTATGATTACGCACACTAGTTTTTCTGAAGCACAGTCCTGGGGGACTGCACAGCAAAAAAGACTTACGTTTCTTACTGATGGTCAGTGTAGTGCATGTGATGAATGGCTCGCATCTACATTAGCAACATTTAATCTACCAGGGTGGGAGTTCTCTCAACTTGCAATGGAAGAGTTCTTAGAAGAATCTAATGGTCTTCCTGTCAATGAGACGACTGGAAACTGGTACAGACTTGGGATGTCTGCTATAATGACTGAGGCGCAACTGAAGCGCCATTTAAAAGTATGTTTAAATCCAGATGAGTCAACTCCAGAAGGATACATTAATTGAATTTGACGATAGCATATTTGAACTAAATTCAAATTTATTTGTCACTAGACAAGAGGTAGGTAATCACAAGAACCTAGTTCTCACTATTGACAATGTTTTAAAGTATCCAGAAAAAGTAAGGGAATTTATGCTGAGTATCCCTCAGCAGTTTATCCCAAATCCATCCTCACTGCCCTGTCAGTGGAATTCCAAAGGAGGATTCTACCCAGGGTATCAAACTTACCTGTCTTATCAGATCTTTTCTATCGAGAATTATATTAAAGATCTAGTGTCCAAAGAGTTTGGATATAGTGGCAGGTATGTAAGTTACTCCTTTCAAAGGATTTATGGTGACCGAAAAGTTTACAAGCAATCAAACTGGCCACATTGCGATGATGGTGCAGTCGCTGCAAACTTTTGCTTGAATTATGATCATGAGTTGGAAGGGGAAACTGGAACTGCATTCTATAGACTGAAAGAAACTGGAGAGGAAGGATTTTTTCCCAGTGCATGTTCATATAGAAAAGCAAGATATGGATTTACTCCAGCTAGATATGACATGGATGTATATCAACCCATTGTGGAGAACTCTAAATACATCAGATATCACCTCGCAGAATTTAAATTCAATAGATTGAATCTATATGAAGGGGCAAATTTCCATACAGCATTTATGGAAAAGGGTAAGTATATCGACACCCCAAGAATGACAATTTCATTATTATATTAATATGGACATCCATCCCATCTTTCCGACTATGGTTCATAGTTGGAGGTCTGAGTTTGATTTTGATAAAATTGTTTCTGATTTGGAAGAAGAAACTTTTATCAACGCAAATATAAATCCAGATAATCCTGGAAGAGTTTGGCAGACAAAACACACTCTCCATAAAGATGAGAGATTTAAAGAAATCACCGAGTTCTTTAATGTGTGCCTAGAAGAGTATAAAACTTTCTATGAATTTGAATGCGAAAGATTTGACATCTCTATTTGTTGGGGTAATTATTCTCCCGCATTCAAGCAAGGAAAGCACGGAGTTCACACTCACCCCATGTCATACATTAGTGGAGTTTACTACTTAACTGAGGGATCTCCTACCATGTTTGAAGATCCCGTCTATCAACGTAGAGAAGGTTTAATTAAACTTTACAGTGTAGATCCAAACAAAACTCCAGAAGCTTGGGGCATGATTCCAGAACCAGGAAAACTTCTAATTTTCCCAAGTTGGTTGAAGCATGGAACCTTACCCCATACTGCAGATTATGCTAGGTGGTCTATCAGTTTTAATGCCATCCCAGTTGGTCCTTGTAACTCACAATCATCTGAATCTAAATTAGCTTGCTGGAACGTTTATCATGCTGATTGAATGGAAATCTGAAAAAAGAAGAAACCCTTTTGCTCCACAATGGAACATTCCATTTTGGTATGTGAAAATATTTGAAGAAGATGAGTGTGAGGATATTGCACAATCAGTTCTTCGTAGAGAGAAAGAAATTATTGAGCAGTTTAAAAGTGTCACTAACGATGGTGGAACTGGATTAGGTCCCCAAAGTTTAACTGCTAAGTTCTCCCAATTTAGCGTTTGGGAATGGGATGAACCTTGGGTTAATACGATTAGAGATCGTGTCAACATTGCATCTGCAGGACTAGGTGCATACATGGAGCATGTGGGTGAATGGGAATTTGTTCCATGCATAACTTGTCAAGAAGAAAAAACATATAATTATAGAGAATGTCTTCTCTATTCTCAGTCTTGGGCAAATGTCATGAGAGTAGGTGAACAGATTCATCCGCACTGGCACTCATCATATCGAGATAGTTTTTTGGGTGGTCATGTTTGCATCTCTGCTAATGAAACATCAACATATTATGGAAACCCATACAACAAACAATTAGTTAAAGCATTCCCAAATGAAGTGGGATATTTAACCATGTTCCCTAATCATTTGGTTCACTGGACTGATGTACATAATCATTCAAAAGAAAGAATATCTATCGCAATGGATGTTCTAACTGAACAGGGATGGGAAGATCATCCAGACCAAAACATCAAACCAAACTATAAACTTATTTCGTGATGATTAGAGGAAAGGTATCGTGGGATGGTCCAGTCCTTCTCGTTAATGAATTGCCAGTAGATGTATTTCAAGAACTTAAAAATGCAAAGAAAGGTGCCACTCACGTTGAAAAACTTGTAGGGGTATTTCCAGGTGAGTATAAATTGGATACTGCTGAGTGCCCTAGATTTATAGACCATTGCCTTAATGTTGGTAATAGATTTCTAGAGAAATGTTCTGATCAACCAGTTTTTCGACAGATTAGAGACAATACTCCATGGGGAACTCAATTAAAAATTGATGATCTGTGGAGAAATGAGATGTATTCTGGATCTTACAATCCGCTACATCAACACGCAGGTCTTCTTAGTTTTATCATATATTTGGAAGTTCCTTATACGATAGAACAGCAAATTCAAACAGAACCCTACTTAGAACCAAGAAAAGTAAAACATGGATTTACTGAATTTGTAGATCCATTTTCTCATTACACTAGATTCTTTCCCGTGTCTCCAGCGATGGAAGGTACTATGTTGCTGTTCCCAGCATGGGTGAAGCATGTTGTTTATCCATTTAAAAATTGTGACAAACCTAGAGTTAGCATTGCTGGCAATATTGTGCTAGACTATGGAGACGAAGGCGAAGAACACTTCTAAATAAATCAGTTGTTATTAAAACTATGACTACAGAAGAGATGGTAAAAGATTTTACCGAACAATTGAAAGAACAAAAAGGTGCTATTGCAGATCTCGAAGAAGCACTTAAAGCACGTAGAGAACAAGTCTTAAGACTTCAAGGTGCAGTTGAAGCACTGAACATGACGCTTAAACAAGCAGAAGCGACAGAAGAATCTGAATGATAAAAAAAGT
>MDTE01202101.1_pt1 | contig 11096 bp, 5 predicted proteins | sample 811231 | NCBI WGS metagenome assembly MDTE01 (sample SAMN05326651, study PRJNA326480) | marine metagenome | isolation source: seawater | place: Indian Ocean: Red Sea | collected 2010 | reverse complement strand
AACACTCCCATCGACATCACGACTCCTTGAGGAAGATGACCCCCGAGGGCCAGGAAACAAAGCTCCCGCCTCAACCATTGGATCGATCACTCCATCCGCATGACACCGAACCCCTCCCAATCAGAATTTCACCCTAGCCCGGAGCGGCCTCGCCGGGGTCCGGCCTTCCCCAAAAACTAGGCGTAGGCCTCCTCGCCTTCTTTGCGGAGACGTTCACTCAATGTCTCGAGGCCCCATTCCTCCGCAATCACCATCATGGCCGGAATGAGTGAAAGCACCACCACTGCAGAAACCAACGTTCCAATTCCCAGAGAGATCGCCATCGGAACCAAGAACAAGGCCTGAAGACTGGTTTCGAAGATCATCGGTCCCAGGCCCAAAAACGTAGTCAGGGCCGTCAGTAAGATTGGCCGAAACCGACGCTGAGCTGAAAGAACGATTGCCTCCACCGGATCCTGCCCTTCCCGGAGATAGTGATTCCGCGTGACCGCCAATACAAACGCCCCATTGACTACCATGCCGCACAACGCCAGCATCCCGAAGATGCTGAAGACACTTAAATCAAACCCCATCAGCACATGTCCCAGCACCGCACCGCTCAGGCTCCAGGGGATCATCAACAGAACAATCACGGCCTGCAAGTAGCTCCGCAACAAAGACGCCATCAAGGCGTAGATCGCGAACAGAGACAGAACAAGCCCCCAATACAAATTGGCCATCGAATCTCGCTGCTCCCGTTGCTCTCCCTCAAAGCTATACTTGAGCCCAGGGTATCTCGCCATGATTTCGGGCAACTCTACTTTGCTAAATGACGAAAGCACTTTGTTACCCGTGGTCATCCCCGGCACCACGTTCGCCGTAATATTGTGCACCCGAGCCCCATTGATGCGTTGGATTCGCACCGGCGCCGTAGTAGGAATCACCTTGGCCGCTTGAATGAGGGGAATCTCTCCCCCCTCCGGCACCCGAATGAGTAGGTTCTCCAAACCACTTAGCGATTTTCGCTGCGACTCCGGATACTTCACCATCACTCGAACCTCTTCCCGCTCACGCGGTTGTCGCAACGCTTCGGCTCCGTAAAAGGCATGTCGGATTTGCGCCCCCAATTCACGAGCGGTCAACCCTAGGCTTCGGCCTTCGGGAGTGACCTCAAAACTAAACTGCGGCATCTCGCGCCCAAACCCCTTCTTCACATCCTCCACCCCTGGATACTTTCCAATCGCCGCAGCCACTTCACCGGCCGCCTTGCGCAGCACAGCCACCTCCGGGTGAGAAATCTGGACATCAATTTCAGCGGATCCTCCAGGGCCAATCAGGTAGTCAAAGAAGACCGACTCAATATCGGGAATGTCCGGAATCGCCTCCCGCCACAAATTGGCAAACTCCTCAGCGGTGATTCTTCGTTCGCTCTGAGGCACCAATCGAACGGAAACCTCCCCTCCGTTGAAGCCACGATACTTCAACCCCACGGTGACCCCCACCAGAATATCCGCCTCACCACTTTGCGCAATCACCTCCCGGGCTGCCGCCTCCACCTGAAAACACACCTCCCGTATCCGAGCAACCGGCGTTCCAGAAGGCATTTCAACCTCGGCCTGGATAAACGGCGTTTCGATCGACGGTCGAAAGGAAAAGTTCACCCGACCGCTGAACGAATATCCCACCGAGACGAACAACAGCCCCACAAACACCCCGCAGGTCAGATAGCGATTTCGAATCACCCTTCGGATCACTGGTCCATACCAACGATCAATCGCCTGATCGATCCGAATCCTCAGCTGGGTTTGCCACGCGTGAAATCGTTGAAACCAACGGGGCCCGGCATAGCGGCCTTGATGGGCCAAATGGGCCGGCAAGATCAAGAGGCACTCAATCAACGACACGGTGAACACAGCGATGACAACCGCCGGCAGGACGTAAAAAAATCGCCCCGTCTCGCCGGGAACAAACAGGAGAGGGAGAAAGGCGATGATGTTGGTCGAGACCGCAAACACCACCGGAACCGACATCTCCTTCACCCCCTCAATCGCCGCTTCGAGGCGCCCCTTACCCAGGCACATCTTGTGAAAGATATCCTCCCCCACCACCACGGCGTCATCCACCACGATTCCAAGGGTGACGATAAACCCGAAGAGCGAGAGCATATTGATGCTGGCATCCATCACGGGAAGAAGAAAGAGCGAACCTAGAATCGAAACCGGAATGCCCACAGCGGTCCAGAAGGCGACCCGGAGTTCGAGAAACAACCCGAGCGCAAGGATGACCAGGAAGAGACCCAGCGCACCGTTTTTCATCAACATATCGATCCGCTCGGCATAGCTGTGCGACCGATCGTAGGTCACCGCGACCCCCACACTCGGCGGGAGGTGCGCCTTTTCTCGTTCAATGTAAGCGCGGACCGCCTTGGCAACGACGAGGGGCGACTGGGTCTCTGAACTATAAACCGCCATCCAAACCGAACGCCGACCATCGAAATAACTTTCCGAATCAGATTCTTCAAAGCTATCTGTAATTGTCGCGATGTCCTGAAGGCGAACCTTGGTTCCGTCGGGGCGACTCACAATCGCAAGCTCCCCATACTCCTTCGCGAAATCCCGACGCTCGCTGGTCTTCAGCAGGAAATCACCACCGCGGGTCTTGATCGAGCCCGCCGGCATATCCAAGGCCGAAGCGTCGATGGCCCGTGAAACATCCTCCAACCGCAATCCCAGGGCACGCAACCGGGCCGGCGGCACCTCAATCCGGATCTCCGGACTCCGAACGCCCCTCAATTCGACTAAGGAAATCCCGGGCTCTGAGAGCAACCCTTCTTCGATCGTTCGGGCAAACGCCAGGAGACCTCGTTGATCAAGATCGCCATAGATTGAGAGATAGAGCACGCCACGTCGACGACCGGAATTCAAGGCCGTCACCGGCGGTTCGGCATCGTCGGGAAACAAGCCAATGCGCTGCACGGCGGCAGTCACCTCCTGAAGACCGCGATTCCGATCGGTTCCAGGCACCAGCTCTGCCATGATGGAGGCCCTGCCCTCGCTGGCCGTGGCATCGACCTCGCGAATGATTTCCATCCCTCGAAGTTCGGACTCGATCGGCAACACAATCGACTGCTCCACCTCCTCCGGGCTGGCGCCTCGATACTCCATATCGATGTCCACCACATCCAGCGTATAGGTGGGATAAATCTCCTGCCGAATCTGTCGGGCCACCAACAGGCCGCTCCCGACAACGGCGATCATCAGCAAGTTTGCCGCGACATGGTTTCGCGCAAACCAGCTCATGATGCCAACGGATTTGGAGTGAACCTCTTTCAATCGTTGCTATTCACTCAATGCCGTGGTTTCGGCAAGGGATTGTGGAGCGAGCTCCATTCCAGGGAGCGCCGAACGCAACGGACTCACGATGATTCGATCACCCGCCTCAAGGACACTCCCAATATAGACCGTTTCGTTATGACGCCACTTCACATCGACCTGGCGAATCTGCAACCGATCTTCCTGGTCACAAATCCAAATTCGATTGCCCTCCCGCATTCCCTCGCGGGGCAGGGCAAGCACGTTCGAGAGTTCGCCGGCATCGATTTCCACCCGGACATAACTTCCGATCAGCAGGGGAGCCCCCACCGATCGTCCCGATCTTCCCATCGGATCCTTGACACTCACAAGCACTCGAGCCATTCGGCCGAGCCGCTCAAGATCACTCAGCAAGCGCACCACGCGTCCCGTTCGATGCTCAACATGGCCGTCTCCCATCTCCATAAAGATTTCGGCCCGAGCACCCTCCTGCCCATTCCGAGGCACACGGACCCACTTCAGTTGTTCCGTGGTCAGGGCGACGCGCACCCAGAATTCATCCGCCCCCACCAGGGTCACCGCCTCCATCCCGGGGTCCACCCTCTGTCCGATCTCAACCGCCTCATCCAAGACCACGGCGTTAAATGGCGCGCGAACCGAATGACGCCTCAACAGCTCTTCATTGCGAGCCAGCATGGCCTCTAGTCGATGGCGTTCGGCCGATTGAATCTCAACTTCAGATTCCACAGCGAGCAATTCAGTCGTGGGAATGACGTTCTCCTGTGCCAGTCGCTGGGCTTCTTCTCGCTTGCGTTGCGCTTCCTTCAGTAGGGCATTGGCTCGCGCCACCGCAGCACGGGATTCGGCAACACTGAGCTCCATCAGTCGGGAATCTACCTCGAACAATTCTTCCCCTGCCGCGACAAAGCCACCCGGGCTCACCTGGGGGTGATGTTGACGAATCTCACCACTGACTTGGGCCTGCATCACCACCCGCCGCGCAGGAATCACCGCCCCATAAGCCGTGATCGAAACCCGGTGATTCATCGGCGCCGGGGCAATCGTGGTGACGGTCTTCGGAGGCCGTTCTTCGTCCTCAGGCGTCATGGAAGGACCGGTCGCGTAGAACAGGAAACCGAGGCTCACCCCTCCGACGACCATCAAGATCGACTTCAGCCCACTCCGATTGCCTTTTCTCTCCAACAATTCGCTCATACCAGTCCCAACCCGCTACCACTACCCGATCCCTGGACACACCGCAACCGATTCCCAGGAAAACTGGACACGCAACCCGAAAAGGAGACCAGAGCCTCCGATCGGATCGCGAAAAACCGCTCCCACCCGGGCAAACCATCGCGCATCCGCCGCAGGACGCGCTTCCCGGCGTCAGTTCGGTCCCCCAAGAGCCCGGAGCTTGGAACGAAGAAGCCGATCGAGGCCCAAGAGTCCTCGATGATCATCCCATCGAGCGGAATGACCGATCAAACCGTCCCCATCGGGCCGGGCGACGGAGCCCCCCCCACCACTGGCTCACACCCCAGCCTTTGTCCCCGTCCGCGCTTGTCACGGTCACGCGAACGCCATCTATTCCGTCATCACCCGGAATCGCTCCACTGGCCCGAACAAGGAGATGGCTTCATCCCCCTCAACCGACTCCTCCAAATCATAACCGCCGCCCTCCACCCGAACCACTCTCAGGCGTCTCATCTTTGATTCCCCCCGCTCGTAGTCATAACTCTGGGCATCATCCTCATACAAGTCGAAGCGGCCCAAGTCCTTTCCATACCACCGCACCTCCAGGGCATGCCCGACCGCTTGATCCACCTGATTCACCGGCCGGCTCAACAGCGGGATCACCGCGCCTTCCTTGACAAAGAGGGGAATCCGGTCCTTCAGAGCCTTCGAGGTCACCGTGATGGTTTCGCCATCACCCACTGGATGACCCGAATAAAAGTCATACCAACAGCCTTTGGGTAAAACCACCTCGCGCCGCGTTGCCTGTTCCTCATAAAAGGGTGCCACCAAGAGGGAAGGCCCAATCATGTATTGATCGGTCTTCTCGATCCGTTCCCGCGCGGTGTCCGGATTCGCCCCCCCCCCAAGCCTTCCCGCTGGCCGCAAGTCGTTTCCGCCTCCAAAACCATCTTCCAGGATCATCGCACGAAGCGGGGGAATCCCTCGATGGTGGTAATCCGCAAACGCGGTGTACCAGTATGGCAAAAGTCGCATCCGCCATTGAATCGCCTCCCTCACCGCATCCGTCACCGATGCATCACTCCAAGGCTTTCGACCGGAGGACCAGGCATTGAGCTGGGCCATGGCCGAGAAACAAGCGGTCTGCATCCGGTTCAGCCACTCTCGATCGCTCCGTGCCGATCTTGCTTCCGGCGTCCACAAAATGCCACAAAGGCTCGAGGTCGAAATTCCCGTCAGGTATTCCCCGTGATCATAGGCATCGCTGTATATGACGAACGGATACCCTGAAGCGCCACCGTTCCCCGCGCGAACCAAGCCGTAGGTCCGGACGTTGCGTTTCTTGAACAAGTCCGTGTTCAACATGTTTTGCATGAGCAGCCCGTAGGATTGGCGCATCGCCTCGGCGGAGATTCCCGAAGGAAAGGTCGCATGATCCGGCCAAAGCCAAAAATCGTAGCCATCCACTTCATCAATCTTGTAGCCACTGATCCCGATTCGGATGTGATCCTGGTGGTGTTGTTCCGTCAGCAACCGTCGCGCCTCGGGCAGCGTGTAGTCCGGCACCAACCCAAGCCAAACGAGATGGGAACCCGACAGGGGATACATGGATTGGTAAAGTCGACTCTGCTTCGAAATATACGGATTCTCCCAAAGATTCAGACGAATGCCCTGGGCCAACAATTCCTGGGTGAATCCCGCCGGATCGGGAAAGCGTTTGTGCTGCCACTCAAAGGTGCAAGGGTAGGACTTCGTCATCCAACCGGGCTCCAGCCCAATCACGTCGATCGGAAAATCACGCCGTTTGAACTCGGCCAACTCCTCGCGGACTTGATCCGCATTGAACTGGGCATGCACACGATGCCAGAATCCCAAGCCCCACAATGGAGGCAGCGCCCCGCCCCCATGAAAGAGATTATAGCGTTGAACGACCTCCAACAGGTGGTTTCCCGCAAACACCATCAGTTCCAGCCCCTCACCATTGATTTGCGCTTCCACTGCATCGCCCGGGGGCAAGGCGAGCCACGGCCCGGGCTGAGGTTCATCCAGGGGCGGATTGCGATCGACTTCCGGCGGATTCCTTTGGGAATCCTTACGATTGCCGACTTGATTGTAAATCTTCAGAAACCGGGCGGTGTTAAAGAAGATGCCGTAACCCCGGCTCGACAAATAAAACGGCACGGGCGCATGGGTTCGGCCACCCCCTCTGCTCCAGTGATCGACATTGAGGGTCATCACCTTGCGAGATTTCTTGATGCCATCGAGCTGAAGGCCAAAGCCGTAGAGGGTTTCATTGGGGTCTGTGGGAATGCGAACCAACACTCGGTGGTCTGGACTCACCCGATAGGTAATGGTATTGGGATCAAATGGAAAGCGGGCCTCCGGCAGCTGATTCAAAACATCCATTTTCGGGGGGGCTGCGGCCAGGTCCGAGTAACGCAACTCACCGGTCATATCCCCCAACTGGGCCCTCCAAATCCCATGGGCCGCTTGATCCCACGAGCCGACCGTCTGGAGATCGCCCAGGTCGGCCGCTGACACCCCTCCGGCCCCACCCAACAGGGCCCAGACCAGCACCATGGCCGGCAACGTCTTCATCAATCGGTCAATGGTCATCGAGGGGGCAGGGGCTCTGGAAGTCCATCCCCCATGGGTTTCAGGCAATGGCACCCCACAGAACGACGGTTCACCACGCAGTCCTTCGGTCCCGTTTCGCTTTGTTTTCATCCTTCAAGATTCGTCGACATTCGCACGTCCACTTCCCCACCGATCCGGACCCCTCCGTCCGTTCCCCGATCAAAGGTGTTCCCCGCGAGCAAACTGCCTTGCCCGCTTCCCTCCCACTCTATCGGACGCCTCATGAGCTTGGTGTCGCGGGAGTCGAAGATCTGGCATCCGGAAACATTGACGGTCGAACAATCATTCAAATAGATCCCACAGGGTGCTGGGTCCCGGATCAGGCAGCCCGACAAATTGAAACGCTGACAGGCCACCAACTCCACCAAGGCCCGGTGTTCACGCCCTTCCCCCTCGTTCCAGCGCTCCTCCCAATGGGTCTCCCCCAGCGGCGCGCCCCGCATCTGCATCCCGTTGAGCACGCAATCCCGTGAACGAACAAAGCGAAGGTTGGCATCAACCTGACGGTTTGGAACCCAATAGTTGTGCCCGATGGAATTGGCTCCGAAGGTGAGATCATCGCTGTCCTCCACCAACACGTTGTGGGTGAAACCGCTGTAGATGAAATTCCCGCTTACCGCGATGCCTCGGCACCCTGCAAGATGCAGGTTGATGGCTTGGTTCCCGATGAGATTGCCGCTGATCGCCGCCATCCCGGGAGGAAGATAACCGGTGGGGTCCGGCCCGAGAATTCGAATGTTCGCCCCCCCTGGGGAGTAGGTCGACTGAATGGTGTTCGACGCAATCGTTAGCTCCCGGACCGAGGGACGGATACCGCCCAGAGCCTCGCCCTGGGAATCGATCAGGATTTCGGCCGTCGATTCATCGGGCTCAGCCCCAGGATGGGAGCGGTAGTTGTTATACTCGATATCGTTTCCAGTGATCTGCAGGTTTCGAATCTCGGAGCGTTGAATCCGAATGCCGCCCAGGCGATTGTAACTGATGTGATTCCCCGTGATGTTGATTTGATGGAGGTTGACCTTGTCCATGAGGATCCCCGCGCCCCGGTTATGGTAGATCTGGCAATCGCTGATCAACACATTTCGATTTCGCTCAGTGAGCATCACGCCGTGCCACAGATCGCGAAGGAGCACCCCCGATAAAACGGGCTGAAAGGCTCCCACCAGCTCAATCCCACTGGCTCGCTCGTGAGCTCCTTCGATTTCCAACCCGGAAATCATCGGCATCCGTTGCCGCAGCCATACTCCCGGCTGAACGCCAAGAGGGTCCGCGGTTCCTCCGTGGTCCCCCACGATTCGAAAGGCCGGTCCGGGCCCCGCCATGATAATCTTGGCCGTTCCTTGATTTCCCTCCAAGGAAGTACATCGGGTTGCGGGAAGAGGAATCTCGATCGTCCGGGTGATTCGATAGCGGCCACGGCCGAAACGGACAACGCCGTCGCCTTCCCTGATCGCATGCACAATGGCTTGTGTATCATCCGACTCTCCATCCCCTTCGGCCCCGAAAGAAACGACATCGCTCATGGCACGATCCTACGCAACCAAAGCGCCGTCGACACTCAAAAACCATCGCGCAGGACTGTTCGAATCGCTCCATTGCAACGCCAGACACACCACGGAGAAGGCCGGTTCCCACCCCCCCTCCGGGAGCGTTGTCACCAGCACGCGGGAGGAAAACCCACGGGAGCAGAAAGACGCTTTCCCTGATCGCCTAGCTGAGAATGGGCTTGATGGGATGGTGTTCCTCGACACCGGTGAGACGAAAATCTAGACCGCGGAACCGGAAGCTCAGCCGGGAATGGTCCATCCCCAGACAATGCAGAATCGTCGCTTGAACGTCATGAACATGAACCGGTTGATCAACCACGTGAAACCCGAGTTCGTCAGTCTCTCCCATCTGAAATCCCGCCTTGATTCCCCCTCCGGCGAACCACATGGTGAACGCCTGGGGGTGGTGATCCCGCCCCTTTGACCGGCCCAGGGCTGCACTTGCCTCCACCATCGGGGTTCGCCCAAATTCTCCGCCCCACACGACGAGCGTCTCATCGAGCATCCCACGTTGCTTGAGGTCTTGAATCAATGCCGCGCACGCACGGTCGGTTTGCCCACACTGCTGCTTCACGCCATTCTCAACATCGCTGTGGTGGTCCCAACCCGCATGATACAACTGAACGAATCGAACACCCCGTTCCGCCAAGCGACGCGCCAAGACGCAGGCATTGGCGAAGTTGGCCTTCGGGTCACCGGGTCGGGCCCCGTAGGCTTCCAAGGTCCTCGGGTCTTCGCCGGACAAATCCATTAACTCGGGGGCGCGCGTCTGCATGCGGAAGGCCATCTCATAGGCATTGATTCGGGTCGCAATGTCAGGATCGCCCACCAACCCCCTGCGCTTCCGGTTGAGTCTCTGGGTAATGTCCAACGATTCGCGCTGGGCTTGACGATCGTATCCCTCCGGATTGGACACATTGAGAATCGGATCCCCCTGGCTGCGAAAGGGTACTCCCTGATGCGTCCCGGGCAGGAATCCTGAACTCCACAGAGCCGCCCCGCCGCTGAGACTCCCGGTACTCTTCAGCACCACAAACGAAGGCAGATCATCGGCCTCGCTCCCGATGCCGTAACTCAACCAAGACCCCATGCTCGGCCGCCCGGGAATCCCACTTCCGGTATTGATAAACAACTGAGCCGGGGCGTGATTGAAAAGATCCGTCCGGAGGGACCGGACGATGGAGATCTCATCGACGATCTTGGAGAGGTGGGGAAGCATCTCCGAGAGCTCCACGCCCGTCTGGCCATGCCGCGCAAATCGAAATCGCGGACCCAACACCGCGGCGTCGGGTTGAATAAACGCGTAGCGTTGACCCTTCACCACGGAAGGCGGGATGGGTTTGCCTTCCAGTGCCGCCAGCTTGGGCTTGAAATCAAATAATTCCAGTTGGCTGGGGGCCCCCGCCATAAAGAGGTAAATGACCCGCTTTGCTTTCGGCGCAAAATGAGACCGGATCGGGGCCGTCGGATTGACGAACGCGGAGGCGTGTCCCTTGCCCAACGATGCCGATCGAGCCAAGAGGCTGGCTAAGGCAATCTTCCCCACCCCGACCCCACAATCCTCAAAGAACTGACGCCGGGTCCGGTGTTGCAGTGGATTCCAATGACTCATCGATTCCCTCCTACTTGTTGATCGCTTCATCAAGATTCATGATGGCGCGAGCGACCATGATCCAGGACGCCAGTTCAGCACCCCCTTCGCCCCCTCCCAGCAGCGACTCGGGGTCCAACTCGCCGGTGCCCAGACGCGCCTGCTGGGACCGCTGGTAATCCATCAACCAGGTGGTCTCCTCCGGATCAGGAGGCCGCGTCACCACCCGCCGGAAGAGCGCACTCACCCGATCCCGGTCAGCGGCGTGCCGGGCAACCACCACTTTGGCCATGACTTGGGAGAGCTCCACGTACATCGGGTCGTTCATCAGGGTCAGCGCCTGCAAGGGGGTATTGCTCCGATTGCGCCGAGGAGTACAATTCTCGCCGCTGGGTCCATCGAACACCGCATAGGCGGCAAAGGGAGCGGTTCGCTTGCTGAAGGTGTAGAGGGATCTCCGGTATCTTGCCTCCCCTTCATTGGAGCGCCACCCCGCGCCCCCGTAAGCAAGGGCGGTGACGGCGACAGGCTGCGGCGGCCGGACACTGGGGCCGCCCATGGGATTGGAAATCAAACCACTCGCCATCAACATACTATCCCGGACCATCTCCCCCTCCAATCGATGCCGAGGACCTCTTGTCAACAGGCGATTGCGCGGATCTCGTTCGAGCCGCTCGACATCGATCATGGACGACTGGCGATAGGTTCGGCTCATGACGATCAATCGGTGCAAGCGCTTCAGCGACCACCCCGATTCCATGAATTCGACCGCCAGCCAGTCCAAGAGTCGAGGATGCGAGGGCTGATTGGATTGGGTCCCAAAATCACCACTGGTTT
>MDTE01142831.1_pt1 | contig 11096 bp, 7 predicted proteins | sample 811231 | NCBI WGS metagenome assembly MDTE01 (sample SAMN05326651, study PRJNA326480) | marine metagenome | isolation source: seawater | place: Indian Ocean: Red Sea | collected 2010 | reverse complement strand
CGCATCGCCCAGCCGAGTCGTCAGGAGCAGTTCTTCATCGCTAAGATCCACTTCCTAGCCTTGGCTTCGTCACAGAGGCGTCTCTTCCGTGATAGACGCAGAAAATGGCCAAATGGTTGACACGGTTCTGTGGTAAACGGCAAAATTGCGTAACAAGGACAAATGGTAGTCGTCATGAAAGTACTTTCCCCTGCTGATGAAAAGGCACTCGCTGACCTGGCCTCGGCCATCGTGGACCAACAGCGTGCGCGCGTGGCCGTCAAGCCTCAACAAACATCATCAGGTTTCTGGTTTGGCGGTGGAAATCTGGTCGCAGACACTCGCGGTTCACTGTGGCTGGTGGGTCGCTACCGCGACGCGGGTGATTCGCGGAGCGGCCTGCAGCAAGGCAAACGTGGCTGGCAGCTTTCTGTTCTCCACGCGTCCGATGTCGAGGCACCTTTTGAAGAGGTGGGAAACCTACAGAAGTCCAGTTTGGGTGTGAATGACCGCCAAGTCCTCTCCATCGAAGGATCTGCCTTGCGACAATTGCCTGACAGCAGTTGGGAACTATACGTCTCCAGCGAAAAAACCAACATCGGATACCCCGAACCGTTCACCGATTATCTCAAGCCGGACACCGGAGTCTGGACCATTGACCGCCTGCGTGCCCAATCGATCGACGGCCTGCTCAGCGCTGCAGTGGAAACAGTGGTCGAGTCTCGTGAGCTGGCACACATGCACGTGAAAGATCCATTTCTTTACGAATTATCCAGTGACCAGACACTGCTATTGTTTTGCACCCATCCCTATTGCTGGACCAGTTCCAACTCGGCATACGTTCCCATGCGTGATGGGGATGTGATCTTTCGGTCGGCGGTGTATGACTTTTTCGCGCGGGGTTTTACTTGGGATGTGGCCATGACACGTGCCACGTGCGCCTGGGACGTACCGGCTGTCGGTAGGTTTCAAGACCGACAAGTCACTCTGTTGTTTTACGACGGAGGAGAATCGCTGCGCAATATGGATGAACATGAAACAGCCGTGCGGCGGGCGCGCGGATATTCGTGTGAAGAACTCGGCGGCGTTGCCTATGTGCTCGACCGCCAGTTTGCCAACGTCAGACGATTGTCACGATATTGTCCGTCGTTCGTCAGTCCCTGGGGCACAGGCTGCAGCCGCTACGTGGATGTGCTGACAACAAAAGAAGGAGTGATCGCCACCTGGCAACAATCGCAGGACGATTTGTCGCAGCCCTTGGTGCGACATTTTCTGAAGATGGATGACGTACACCGATGTTTGACGTGAATCTTTGGCAACAGAAATGTGCCGCCACCAACGCCGAGTCGTGACTTCTACTGCAGAACCGATTATCATATTACTTAGATGAGCGTAATATGCTGGAACTGCGACCTCATTTTCGATTTCACACATGGACACCTGGAGAGGTGTAAAATCGAAGCATTTGCGCAGGGCCGATCTTGAGCCGACCTACCAAAATTGCAGGCCGGAAAGATTTTCGATATTCAACAACTAGCAATATTGATGTTGATCGAGCATTTGTCCTACTTGCGATTCGGGCACCAGCCATGACCAAGCCAGCTCTCTTGCTAACATGGGCGCTACTTTGCAGCACGGTGGGCCTTGCGCAAGACGAAACGGTTCAATTTGCGCGCGACATCCGTCCGATTCTGGCTGACCATTGCTGGAGCTGCCATGGCCCGGACAACGAACAGCGTCAAGCTGACTTACGATTGGATCGAGCCGAAGAGGCGCTCGCCGATCGGAATGGCACTACAGCTTTCGTACCAGGTGATCTGGAAGCGAGTGAGGTTTGGCTAAGGATCACGTCGACAGATGCTGACGAGCGAATGCCGCCGGCAGACGTCGCGGAGTCTTTGACGCCAGAACAGATCGAACTGATCGGCAACTGGATCAAGCAGGGTGCCCAGTGGGAACGACATTGGGCCTTTGTCCCGCCCCGCAAACCGGCGGTGCCACAGGTGGCATCACAAGGTTGGCCAAACAATCCCATCGATCACTTTGTGCTGGCCCGCTTGGAGCACAAGAATCTAAGCCCGGCACCACAAGCAGATAAGGCGACGCTGTTGCGACGACTCAGCCTGGACCTGACTGGTTTGCCTCCGACGGTGCATGAAGTCGATGATTTTCTCAACGACCGGGAAAATGGAGCGTACAAACGGCAAGTAACCCGCCTGCTGAAATCTTCTCACTATGGTGAACATTGGGCTCGGTATTGGCTGGACGCCTCCCGCTATGCTGACTCAGATGGTTTTGAAAAAGACAAACCTCGCCAGGTATGGGCGTTTCGCGACTGGGTCATCCGTGCACTTAACAAAGATCTACCCTATGATCAATTCATCATCGCACAAATCGCCGGCGACCTCCTGCCAAACGCAAGCCAAGATCAGTTGGTGGCTACAGGTTTTTTGCGCAATTCGATGTTGAACGAAGAAGGGGGCGTGGATCCTGAACAGTTCCGTATGGAAGCGATGTTTGATCGCATGGATGCGATTGGCAAAAGCATTCTAGGGATCACGATCCAATGCGGGCAGTGTCACCATCACAAATACGACCCGCTAACCCAAAACGACTACTATCGCATCTTTGCGTTCATCAACAACGCACACGAAGCGAATGCCTCTGTCCATGCTCCGATGGATCTGGAGTGGATAGCTCGCATTCAACAGCGAGTCCAACAGATTGAAGATCAACTCAAAGAGGATGATCCCGATTGGGCCCAACACATGGCTTTATGGGAAGACACCCAACTGCGACCACCTGTGGAATGGGAGGTACTGATTCCTCATCCGGAAGACCGGATGACTGGCGGCCAGAAGTATCTGCTGCAACCAGACGGGTCGATGTTGGCACAGGGATATGCTCCCACCAAATTCATAGCGACATTTCGCGTGCGGTCGCAAAAGACATCCATCACCGCTTTTCGCTTGGAGTTAATGCGTCATCCGAATTTGCCTCACGGCGGACCGGGACGATCTCCACAAGGGACAGCAGCACTCACCGAATTCGCTGTGGAAGTTGCACCTGCTGCTGATCCATCTGCCAAAACCAAGGTGCCCATCTCGCGCGCCATTGCCGACATCTCTTTGCCCGAACAACCGTTGCTCGAGATTTATGCTGACCGCACAGACCGCCAGCGCGTTACCGGTCCCATTGAGTATGCCATCGACGATGACAAGCTAACCGCCTGGGGAATCGATGCTGGTCCCGGAAAGCGCAATGAACCGCGTCAAGCAGTCTTTGTTGTGGAGGATCCCGCTTCGATTTCAGAAGATTCCGAACTCACCATTCAACTCTCTCAAAGACACGGTGGCTGGAACAGCGACGACAACCAAAATCACAATCTCGGCCGCTTCCGGCTTTCGCTGACGAACCAGCATTGGGCCGGAGAACAGGCGCTGCCGCCTGCTGTAGAAACGATCTTGAAGATCCCCCGCGACCAAAGAACTCTACAACAAGTCGATGCATTGTTTAGCTATTGGCGCACTACTATCCCTGAGTGGCAGACTGCAAACGAACAGATCGAGGCGGCATGGCAAGCTCACCCTGAACCGGCTTCGCAGTTAGTGTTGCGCGAACGTGACTCGCAACGGATGACGCATCGCTTGAAGCGAGGTGACTTCCTACAGCCTGCCGAAGTCGTGCAACCTGGTGTTCCAGACTTTCTTCATCCGCTCCCAGAAAATGCTCCGTTGAATCGCTTGACGTTCGCACACTGGTTAGTCGATCGAGAATCGCCAACCACAGCACGGGCGATCGTTAATCGCGTGTGGCAATCGTATTTCGGTACGGGACTGGTTAGTACGAGTGAAGATTTCGGTTTGCGCAGCGAGCCACCATCGCATCCACAAATGCTTGACTGGCTGGCTGTCGAATTCATGGAAAGCGGCTGGAGCCTGAAACGATTACATACCTTGATTGTTACCTCGGCGACGTACCAGCAGTCCTCCTCGTTTGCGGTGGCTGCCGATGGTTTGCTGGAGAAAGACCCGCGCAACCGGCTGTTGGCTCGCGGCGCCCGCCTTCGTGTGGACGCCGAAGTCGTTCGCGACATCGCCTTATACAGCAGTGGTTTGTTGAATCCGCGTGTTGGAGGACCGAGTGTTTTTCCACCCTCTCCAGCATTTCTCTATCAGCAGCCGGCCAGCTATGGACCCAAATCATGGAACGAATCACCTGGGCGTGCAGCCTACCGACGCGCCCTGTATACATTTCGTTTTCGTTCCGTTCCGTATCCTCCATTACAGACCTTTGACGCACCCAATGGCGATTTTTCCTGCGTTCGGCGCGAGCGATCCAACACTCCTTTGCAAGCGCTCGTGACGCTGAACGAACCGGTGTTCTTGGCATGCGCTCGCGAGCTGGCCTGGAATGTACTGCTGGAGGGTGGGAGTACCGAAGACGAGCAGTTGACGTACGCCTACCGACGTTGTCTGTCACGACCACCTAACGATGGAGAGCGAAAGATCCTGAAAAAGTTGCTGAGCAAACATCTGCGTGAGTTTAGCAACAGCGAGAGTAAGCCATGGCTGTTGGCCGCCGCCGACCCCGAGAATCCACCAAAGCTTCCTAAAGGGACATCTGCCGCTGATTTAGCAGCCTGGACGGCACTGTCACGTGTCTTGTTGAATCTGGACGAAACAATCACCAAGCAATAGCACATTCAGGTTTTAGAGGTCAACGACATGCGAGCGAACGCTCTTGCCAACACGGACACACGAATCCCACACAACGGTCTTCTGAGGGCCCGTCGTTGGTTTTTGCAGCAGTGTGGTGTCGGTTTGGGCACAGTAGCGCTACATCATTTACTCGGAGAGTCGCTGTCTGAGGCGAGTACATCTCGCACTCTAAACCCATTGGCAGCGCGCCAACCACATTTTGTGCCCCGGGCAAAGCGTGTGATCTTTTTATTCATGGCAGGTGCGCCCAGCCAATTGGAATTGTTCGATAACAAACCCACGCTGGGACGCCTGGACGGTAAGTTGCCGCCAGCCAATTTGATCGAGGGCTATCGAGCTGCGTTCATCAGCCCCAATTCCAAATTCCTAGCACCCAAATTCCCGTTTTCCCGTCACGGAGAATGCGGGGCGGAACTTACTGACCGAGTACCATATCTGGCAAAGGTTGTGGATGACGTGGCGATCGTGCGATCAATGCATACAGAAGCTTTCAATCACGCACCTGCGCAGATCATGATGAATACGGGTGCCCAACAATTTGGTCGACCAAGCATAGGAGCCTGGGCCACCTACGGACTGGGAAGTGAAGCCGACGATCTGCCAGGGTTCGTCGTGTTCAGCTCCGGAAAGAAAGGGCCCAGTGGCGGGAACTCGAATTGGGGAAGTGGTTTCTTGCCGTCTGTCTATCAAGGAGTTCAGTTTCGTGGTAGCGGGGAACCAGTACTCTATTTGTCCAATCCTCCTGGAGTGAATCGAGAATTGCAGCGCGATTCTTTGGATGCGATTCGAGATTTAAACGAAATCCAGCTGGAGCGTATGGGCGACCCCGAAATCTCTACTCGGATCAATGCATTTGAAATGGCCTTCCGCATGCAGGCCAGTGCTCCCGAGTTGATGGACTTGTCTTCAGAACCGAAACATGTGTTGGACATGTACGGTGCTGAACCTGGCAAACCATCCTTTGCGAACAACTGCCTGTTAGCTCGGCGTCTAGTCGAAAAAGGGGTCCGCTTTGTCGAGTTAGTGCATGAAGCTTGGGATCAGCACTCTAATCTGGCAGCGGGCGTCAGTAAGAATTGTATGGACACAGATCAGGCATCCGCGGCATTGATTCTCGATCTGAAACAGCGAGGCATGCTGGAAGACACTCTGGTCATCTGGGGCGGTGAATTTGGACGTACACCTATGGTCCAAGGTGGAGGTGGTGACGGTCGAGACCACCATCCCAACGCATTTAGCATGTGGTTGTCCGGCGGCGGAATTCGAGGAGGTGTCACCTACGGTGCAACGGACGAGGTGGGCTTCAACGCCGTCGAGAATCCAGTGAACATTCATGATTTGCACGCGACGATCCTGCATCTGCTCGGCTTTGACCACACTCGGTTAACCTATCGCTTTCAAGGACGCGATTTCCGCTTGACGGATGTGCACGGACATGTCGTTCGGCCGCTCGTAGCTTGAGATGGATTTTTCTCGAGGCTCGCGGTACATTAAGTGCGCAGCCATCGCTGTGAACAGTGTTGGTGTTTTCTTCCTTCCTGGCAGCAGGAGACTCTCCTTGATTGGCTCAACTTTCCGGTACCTGTGGTGCCTTGCCCCTACCTTCATGATATTTCTCGCTACGGCTGCGGGGGGGCAACAAGATTGGCCTCAATGGCGCGGTCCTCAGCGCGACGGCACGTCGAATGAAACAGGAATCGTGGATGAATTCGCTGAGTCGGGGCCGTCTTTGTTGTGGCAAGCTGAAGGGCTGGGAAAAGGTTATTCCAGCATTGTTATCGCCGCCAGGCGCATCTTCACACTAGGTCGACGTGGGGAAGCAGAGCAACTGATCGCCTTGGATGCAGGGAACGGCCAGGAAATCTGGTCCGTCGATATCGGAACTGGAGATCATTCCAATGGAACACCCACCGTGGATGGGAACCGCGTCTATGCAATCGGGCTTAAAGGGGATCTGATTTGCGCCGATGTCCGCTCTGGAAAAATTCTCTGGAAAAAGAATTTCGGCGATGATTTCGGTGGGCAGATGATGTCGGGTTGGGGATTCAGCGAATCACCTCTCATTGACGGGAATAAATTAATTTGCACACCCGGCGCACAGCAAGCCATGCTGGTTGCGCTCGACAAGCGTAGTGGCAAAGAAATCTGGCGCGCCGCGGAACCAGAATTTGGTGAGCGAGGAGCCAACGGAGCTGGTTACTCCTCCGTGGTCATATCACACGGAGCTGGCGTGAAACAATACATCCAATTGACAGGACGAGGGCTCATTGGAGTGCGGGCCCATGACGGTGAGTTTCTTTGGGGTTACAACGATGTCGCCAATAGCACAGCTAACATATCGACGCCGATTGTATCAGGAAACCATGTGTTTTGTTCGACCGGGTATGGCACCGGAGCTGCCTTGTTGAAACTGGTGCCAGACGGACAAGAGGTGCTGGCAGAAGAGGTTTACTTTCTCAAACCAAAAACCTTTCAAAACCACCACGGTGGCATGATCCTCGTCGACGATCACATCTACGCCGGGGCCCAGCACAACGAGGGATTTCCGATTTGCATTGAACTGGCGACGGGTGATATCGCTTGGGGAGGGAAAGAAAGGGGTCCGGGAAGCGGATCTGCTGCCATTACGTACGTGGACAACAAGTTGATCTTTCGATATCAGGACGGCGTCGTAGCTTTCATCGACGCAACCGACAAAGGATATCGATTGCTTGGTAGTTTTATGCCGGAGTACCAGGAAGATAAAAGCTGGGCACATCCGGTTGTCCTGAACGGATGCTTGTATCTCCGCGAACAGGATCGCATCATGTGTTACAACGTACGTCAATTGTAATCGGTATTCTACATGCAGTTCACACTTGTCGAGACTCGGTTGGGTCTCCTTAATTCGACGACACGCTTGCCCTTTCGTTACGGCAAGGCTTGCTTGACTCGCTGTCCCCAAGTGGTGTTGCGCGCGACCATCGATGTGGGTGGGCGCCGCCAGGCTGGCTACAGCGGTGACTGTCTCCCGCCCGGTTGGTTCGACAAATCGCCAACTAAAGATTACCGCCTGCAGATTGCAGAGATGCTGGATGTGATTGCGTTGTCAGAACAGGTGTTCTTGGATCACGGCAAACAACCCCAAGAATTTTTTTCCGTATGGCGCCAGGCCAGTCACGAGGTTCATCAACAGGCCCAGGAACGCCAGTATGAATCGTTGTTGGCCAGCTTCGGCGTGAGTCTGGTGGAAAGGGCCCTGATGGACGCGCTATGCCGCGCACATGGATGTGGTTTCGCCACCGCCGTTCGAGAAAACCTGTTTCGTTTAGTCCCCGGAGAAATCCATCCTGAATTGGCTTCCGTCGAGCTGGCTCAGGCATTACCTGCTGTACCGCTGACTTCGGTATACGTGCGACACACAACTGGCTTGGCCGATCCGTTGACGACGGCTGACATTCCGCCAGAAGAAAGGCTCAACGACGGCTTCCCTCAATCGCTAGAAGAGTACCTGCAGCAGGACGGGGTTCGTTATTTGAAAATCAAGGTCTGCGGAGATCTGAACCACGACATTCAGCGGCTGAGCACAATTAAGGATCTTCTACAGCGTCAGTGGGGCGACTCGTATCAGCTGACGCTCGATGGCAACGAACAGTACGCATCGGCGGACCAGTTCCAAGCTTTGATTGAGGCTTTGCTATCCCGTCCAGAACTTGACGGTTTGCTAAGAAACACGATTGCGATCGAGCAACCGTTGGAGCGGTCGATTGCTTTGGAGGAAGCTCATACGGAGGGCATTCGGCAGTTGAGCAAATCCAAACCGGTGATCATCGACGAATCGGATGGTACCATCGATGCTTACTCTCGTGCCATCGAACTCGGCTACCGCGGCATCAGCAGTAAGAACTGCAAAGGGCCCACCAGAAGTTTGATCAATGCGGCGCTTACCTGGTGGCACAACCAATCTCACGAGGCACCTCACTACTTGATGACCGGCGAGGACTTGTGCAGCGTGGGAGTGGTACCAGTACAAGCCGATTTATGTTTGGCAGCAACCATTGGGCTAGACCATGTCGAACGTAACGGCCACCACTACCATCGAGGGTTATCTTATCTGCCTGAACCGGAACAGCAAGCCGCATTGGAGACCCACGCAGATTTCTATGCGGCGCAGCACGGCATCGTTAGTCCCCGGATCGTAGACGGCAGGTTTGAGATTGGTTCCTTCCATGGCGTAGGATTTGGTTTCGGTGTGGAACCGGACATGGATGCACGGCAGTCTGCCGATGAATGGGACTTCGACTCTCTGGGCGTTTAGCCATTACCGCTATAAGGCTTGGGAATACATGGCCTTCGGCATATAGAAATGTTGGTTATCGGGACCGCCCGAATGGATAGGATCTTGGCCACAGAGGAAAGACCACCCTTTCCTGCAATTCTCCTTTGATAGGCCAACTTTAACCTTCAACCTGATTGATCTCGCTGACTTGTTCGTTGAGCGTGCAGAAATCATAGAGCACTCCCATCAAAAACAGTCCACCCGTGAACATATAAATCAATCCGGTGAGCCATTTGCCCATGTAGAAACGGTGCATGCCGAATAGCCCAAAAAAGGTTAAAAACACCCATGCCAAGGTGTAGTCTAGCGAGCCAGTGGCATAGCGCTGGTCAGCATCACGATCCATGGAGGGGATAAGCAAGGCATCAATCAACCAGCCAATGCCGAAGACTCCCCCGTAAAAAACCAGATCGTTCCGGTCACGTGTCGACCGTAATAGAACCGATGGGATCCTGTAAAACCGAATATCCAGAGGACGTATCCAACGCCCATGAGATGTGTAGCGCCATTCATGGTAACCCCTTATGAAAAAGGATTTGTGGAAATGTTCGATCAGGGTTAAAATCGGAGCTCTATGCTCATGATAGCCTATGCCTCCCTACAGACTCAAAGACTGTGGCATGCATCCACCAGCGAGCGCCAGTCCCGGCTTGGTGAGGTGCGAGGGAAATCAACGCTGTCTTACCACACAGTATTCTCATCGTTGCCAAATTTCTTGGCAACGAAACAAGAATATCATGCAGATAATACTGTAGGCGATTGCACTACTGGCTTTGCCTACTTCTGCAACAGCATCCAAGGCGATGAAGCAACGTCGCTAGCGACGCGTCGGTAGTTGCGCCATGGATCCGCTTTCGATCCCAAACCGATCCTGCAAGGGCTTCACGGTCATCTCATCCTCGCGCAGCGCTTCCATGGCCTTCACCACTGCTTCGGCGGCCTGCAGTGTGGTGATGCAGGGGACCCCGTGTTGCACGGCGGCTGCACGAATCCGGCCTTCGTCGGTGCGGGCCCCCTTACCGCTGGGGGTATTCATTACCAGGACGACTTCGCCGTCATTGAGATAATCGAGTAGATTGGGGCGCCCTTCTTTCAATTTTTTGACCCGCTGGACGGGAATTTGACTCTCTTCAAAACGGCGAGTCGTGCCGTCTGTGGCCAGCAACTCAAAGCCCATGTCGACCAACCGTCGCGCCAACTCTACAAATTGGTCTTTGTATCGCGAGGTAACACTGACAAAGATTTTGCCACTGGTGGGTAGGTCAACGCCCGCGGCTAGTTGACTTTTGGCAAACGCTATGGAGAAACGTCCGCTCACACCCATGACCTCCCCTGTGCTACGCATCTCGGGTCCCAGCGCGATATCGACACCCGCGAACTTGCGAAATGGAAAAACGCTTTCCTTCACTGACACGTCGGCCGGCAGGGGTTCAGTTGTGACACCAAGGTCGGCCAGCTTGCTTCCTGCCATGACTTTGGCTGCGATTTTGGCGACGGGCATCCCCGTAGCCTTGGCCACGAAGGGCACGGTGCGACTGGCACGCGGATTGACTTCCAAAACGTACACATTCATCCGTCCTTCTTCCCGTTTGACGGCGTACTGAACGTTCATGAGTCCCACGACTTTCAATTCTCGAGCCATCGCATGTGTCGCAGCGCGGATCTCGTCCAGTACCGGTGCGGACAGACTGTAAGGTGGTATGGCACAGGCCGAGTCCCCGGAGTGAACACCAGCCTCTTCGATGTGTTCCATAATTCCTGCGACAACCACCTGCTCGCCATCAGAAATCGCGTCTACGTCTACCTCGGTGGCATCTTCTAAAAATCCATCGATCAAGACCGCCGAACCTTGCGCGACTTGGAAAGCCGCAGATACAAATTTTTCCAGCTGTGACCGGTCGTAGCAAATCTCCATGGCACGCCCCCCCAAAACAAAGCTAGGACGAACCAGAGCGGGAAAGCCAACTTCTTTGGCTTTAGCGCGAGCCTGATCCATGGTGCGGGCGATCGCATTGGCGGGTTGCTTGAGATTCAGCCGGCGCAATAGTTGTTGAAACTTTTCTCGATCTTCTGCCGCT
>MDTE01124961.1_pt1 | contig 11096 bp, 12 predicted proteins | sample 811231 | NCBI WGS metagenome assembly MDTE01 (sample SAMN05326651, study PRJNA326480) | marine metagenome | isolation source: seawater | place: Indian Ocean: Red Sea | collected 2010 | reverse complement strand
TCGACCCGATGTATCGAAAGAGAGACCATTGGCGAAATTAGTTCCCTGTAGATATGTGGTAGAAATACCCGTTTTCGGGTCAAATTTCAGGATAGCACTGTCAGGTATATGGGTGAAAAGCAGACACTCTCCATCCCACACTGGACCCTCAGTAGTTCCACCGTATGGACCATTAACTGGAACAAAAGTCCATGACAAAATTAACTCTCCTTAAATTACTTCCTCAGATTCCCCGATATCATCTGACTCTTGGCCTCCCAGCTTGGCACCGACCTTTTTAATTTCTCCAAATTCCTCCCTGTAACCATTGTGCATTGTTCGGGCATCGCTGGAATAAAGAACAAATCTGGAACCCTCCTTCAACCATTTCTGGGTCAATTCAACAGTTTGATGGTGAATTAGGACTGGCACATTAGCAGCACTTGACTTGGATATTATTTCTCTGAGTGCTGCTTCGTAATCAGGGTGGTCATATTGATCGGGTACACCCAGAGTTATTGACAAGTCATTCGGCCCAACAAATATTGCGTCAATTCCTTGTACTTTTAAGATGTTCTCGAGGTTTTCAATAGCGGGGACACTTTCTATTCCGATTATACAAACATTATTCTTGTTTCTATTTTCCAAATACTCTTTTGTCTCTTCACTGGGTAATTCTCCGGAGTCCACCGCTCTTTTAACCAATTCACCCTTAAGCGGACGCCACTTTGCAGCTCCTACAACCTCTTTTACTTCGTCAACAGTCTCGCAATAGGGAGCTAGAACACCCTGTGCACCTGCATCCAAATACATAGTTACATAATGAGAGGCTGGAATAGGAACCCTAACTATAGGTACAACACCTGTGTAATTAAAAGCGGCCATATAGTCGGATACTTCAGCTCTGCTCCGTGGAGCATGCTCTGTGTCTATAATGACGTAGTCTAGACCAAAAGCACCAACTGTCCGACCCCATCCGGGATGGCGTCCCATACTTATCATGGTCCCGTAGACTATTCCACCATTATTCACTCGATTTTTTAATTCTTCACCGTTCATCGTTCCATCTCCTATCAATGAGACCAGTATATAAATCTAACTAGTGTCCGCATTTTACAGAGCTTAACCTTATGAGTCTAATAAAATTTATTTTTTGAACCCATCGAACCGGTCTTAAAAATTCCGACATCTAAAAAGTGTATTAGACTACCTAAATACAGAAATACAAAACATGAAATAATTGACTATTTAATCCATTAGATGGTATCTTTCCTTTAATGCCCATAACCAGTTTTCCACAACAAAGGCGAGAACAATTTGGCTTTTTCGTCTAAAACTTCCCAAGATCCCCCGTCAGAGACTAAAGGTCATACCTCTGCAAAATCGACGACATCTACATTACGGTTATCAACAATTCTAGATTCACTCTCATATAGAGATTTTAGATGGATATGGATTGGTTCATTTGTCTCTTTTATGGCAATGAATATGCAAATGATCACACGAAGCTGGTTAATACTTAGAGTAACCGGAGACTCGCCATTAGCACTCACCTTGGTAACCCTGACCTTTGCGTTGCCAATGACAATAGTTGCCCCTTTCGCCGGAGCTCTTGCCGACAGATTTTCACGAAAAAAATTGATTTTCTTCAGTCAGGCAGTTAATGCGGTACTAACTCTCGTTCTTGGAATATTAGACATATTGGGAATCGTAACTTTCTGGCACATTATGATAATTGGAGTTTTCAATGGGTCATTGATGGCGATTAACATGCCCAGTAGGCAGGCAATAATCTCAGACATCGTTCCAGAAAATAAATTAATGAATGCAATATCTTTAAATCATTCAAGTATGAATCTCACAAGGGTGGCCGGACCCGCACTTGCAGGGTTTTTAATCCTGCTCGTAGATACGGCAGGTGTGTTTTTTATTGTTGCAGGTGTTTACGTGTTTTCAGCTCTATCGATAATTATGGTCAACTATGATCAAAGAACTGAATTCCTGGAAAAGAAAAGTGTAATAGCCGACATTAAAGAGGGGCTATCATACTCTTTCAGCGTGCCAGATTTACGAGGTCTCTTTATCATGACCTTTATCCCAGTCCTCTTCGGATTTTCATATATGGCACTACTGCCCGCATGGGCCAGAGAAGCTCTGGATATACAATCTGACGGACTTGGAATCCTTTTGATGATAATGGGCATAGGAGCAACCGCAGGCACGATACTACTCGCTGCCTATAGCAACATAAAAAAGAGAGGTATGATAATGCTAGGGGCCTGCACAACGTGGGGTATAGTCCTAGCTATTTGCTCTCAAGTGACGTCGTTCCCGTTAGCTGTCCTATTACTGGTGTTTATAGGGCTAACAAGTTCAGTGTACATGGCAATGAATATGACGATGATCCAGTTAAAAGCAGATCCCCGAATGAGAGGACGTGTCATGAGCATAGGTATGATGTCATTTGGTATGATGCCACTCAGCGCCGTTCCTATAGGATTCATAGCACAAAAAATCGGAACTCCCGACGCCCTAATGATAAGTGGGCTTATGCTAGCTACATTCACTATAATTTTTGGAGTATTAAACCGAACATTTAGACAGTTAGACTAAGACTATTTAGGATACAAAAGACCATGGCATTAGATGATCAGAAAAATAGAGTTCAAACTGTCCTCGGAACAATAATGCCAGAAGAACTTGGTCCTACAATGACCCATGAACACCTGATTATTGACTTCGGGGTCATGTTTACCCAGCCTACACGAACTGAAGACGCAAACATGGTGGATAAGCCTGTCACGATGGAAAACTTGGGCTGGATAAGGCAGTACTGTTATAGCAACCATGACAATTTAAAACTTCTAAATCAAGAAACCGCTATTGCAGAGGCAATCCATTACAAAAACACTGGTGGAGGAACAATAGTTGATGCAACAACCGCAGGAATAGGTAGAGACCCGCGTAGCCTAGAGAACATATCGAGGCTTTCTGGAATAAATATTGTCATGGGCGCAGGCTACTACGTGAATTCAGCACATCCAAAAGAAGTTGACGATATGGATGAAGACGATCTTACTGAAAGAATCATTGAACAAGTCACAATTGGAGTAGATGGAACAGGAATAAAGGCCGGAATCATTGGAGAGATTGGGTGTACATGGCCATTAACCAAAAATGAAAAGAAAGTCCTGCGTGCATCTGCCTATGCCCAGAAGGAAACAGGATCATCAATTCTTATACATCCCGGCAGATCTGAGACAGCTCCAATCGAAATATTGCAGATACTGGATAACGCCGGAGCCTCGCTTAATAGGGTAATAATGGGACACTTAGATAGAACGGTAGACAACGTACAGGAATTAAAATCCATAGCAGATACTGGGTGCGGCTTGGAATGGGATCTTTTCGGAAATGAAATTTCCTTCTACCAACCTTCAGACTTCGATATGCCAAGTGACGCTCAGCGTATGGACTTAATAAGGACCATGATCGATTACGGAGCCCTAGACAGAATTGTAATTTCCCATGACATATGCACAAAACACAGGTTGGTTAAATACGGTGGGCACGGATACGGATACATACTGGAACACATAGTTCCGAGAATGAAAGGAAGGGGCTTTACCACTGAGGAAATCGATGCAATAACGAAAACCAACGCTGCAAGCTTCCTAACTATAAATTGAAATACTGTGGTGCCCAATATTCTCTTTAAGTATCAGATGCAATCTTACTTACACCAACACGCCAAATCCAGATTTAGTACATATTTCTATCCGATTCCCTTCGGGATCATTTAGAAAAAAAACTTTCTGCCCGTCGTTACGAGTAGTAATATCCGTAGTTTCCACACCCATTTCCCTCACAGCATCTTGTGCTGATTTAATATCATCCACCTCAAATGCACCATGGTGTGAAGGAAGTGACGGACCTTCTGGGGTTTCGACCAGATGTATCATCGCCCCACTAGGTATTTGTAACCAAATAATGTGATCGGCTTCCACCTGTTTAGGTATTTTTTTGACGCCAAGAACATTTTCCCAAAATACCAAAGCCTTTTCCTTGTCACGAACGTTATAGGTAACGTGATTCACTGCCTTAAGTCTTACTTGGTCTGATAACAAGGCCATAAAACCCTCCTTCTGTTAATATGCTGGTAGTCCGTCTATATAAAGAGTGTATTACGCAAAATATGAGATACACCTCTATATTACCAACATATAAAACCAATCAGCAGGAGGAAACCAATGAGCCAAATAGAGTCTAGATTGGAGGAACTAGGGATAACGCTTCCTACTTCTCCGGCCCCTGTAGCCAATTATGTCCCCGTCGTGAGAACGGGAAACCTGATATACCTTTCTGGAGTGGGTCCGACGCCGAAACCAGACGGCTCTGAATATAAAGGGAAATTAGGGGACTCGATATCTTTGGAAGAAGGCTACGATTCTGCTCGATTAACAGCGATAAATTTGATAGCAAGGTTAAAGGGTTATTTGGTCGATCTGGACCGAGTTACACAAATAATAAAACTTTTAGCTATGGTAAATTCAACTCCTGACTTCACCGAACCACCAGCCGTAGCAAATGGGTGCTCCGACCTCCTTGTGGAAGTTTTTGGTGAAAAGGGACGTCACGCCAGGTCAGCAATTGGGGTAGCTACTCTACCAGGCGGAATGCCGATCGAGATCGAATTAATAGCAGAAATCTCGGATTAGTTTTTTAATCTACCAAACATAAGATTTTTTAATGTATCGATTAGCATTACTAGGGGGAAACGAATTTCTGGCTCCCTGTGAACAATTTGACCGGGCGATCATATCCATGTGCTCCTCTATGAGCCCCAACGTAACGATAATCCCAACCGCAGCAGCAAATCAAAATCCGCATTTGGCTGTAAAAAATGGATGTGATTATTTTAAAAAATTAGGTGCAACCCCTAATTCGGTAAGCATATTAACAAGAAAAGATGCCAATAACCTTGATCTAACATCGCAAATTCAATCTTCAGACATAATTTACTTAACGGGAGGCGACCCAAACTACCTCGTCAATGTGATGAAACAATCCGTTTTCCTACAAACTTTATTAGACAAAATGGAAGACGGCACCATAGTTGCTGGTTCTAGTGCAGGAGCGATGGCCATGGGACCGATGATGCATTACGGAAAATTTACCGAGGCATTAAGCATAGCAACTTCAATAATCTCTATACCGCACCATGAAAATAAAGCCCCAGAAATAATTCACAGAGAAACACTAAAATACATTGAAACGGGTGTCACCGTGATAGGCTTAGACAGTGGCACCGGGATAATATCCGACGGTGCCACTTATAACATCTACGGTGATGGACAAGTAGTCATCTACGAAATAAAAGCTTGGCAAACCTACCAAACTGGGGAAGCATTAAATCTGTGACTAACTTTCCAACTCTATTTTCATTCCCTCATTAATCAGAGAATCTACTTTATTCCCACCAATAACGTGTTCCTCTATCACAGTCTCTACGTCTTCAGGGTTAACCACGTACCATGTCCCCTCACCTCCAGGACCATAAACTATCATGGAACATTGATCCATTTCACATAACCTATGCTGACTGGTACAACCAGCACTCGACACATAAACGCTGCTTCTCAAACCATGTTTAGATAGTTCCTGAACTACTCGTTCTTTAACCTGAGCTCCGCCCTTATTACCGCAATGAGCACCGTCATCTCTCTCAACATCACAAACCAGTATATGGTTTTTAAACGTAGGCATTTTAGACTCCTCAACACTTATCGCTTATCTTTCAACAACCACGCCAATTCTAACAGCCCTGCAACAAAATAAGCGATACAATTTCCACTATTTCAATCTACCTCTACGAAGATGGTACGATCCCCTTATTAAATTATCGGAGTTATATTGCATGAGTTCCAGCGAAAAAATAAATGGGAGATTGAAAGGAAGAGTAGCTATTGTAACCGGATCTGCCTCAGGCATAGGCAGGGCTTGCGTTGAGAGATTTTTGATTGAAGGAGCTAAAGTTGTAGCAGCGGATGTAGATCCGAAAAATATTCAAAAATATCCAAAAGAACATGTCAGCCCATTTGCATGTGACGTAACATCAGGTGTCGACGCGGAGAAAATGGTCGACTTTGCAATCTCAACTTTCGGTAGACTAGACATCTTAATTAACAGTGCCGGAATAAGTGCAAGAAATGCTATACCAGAATCCAGTGATCCTCATGAGATTTGGGACCGCGTTTTAGAAGTTAATCTTAAAGGGACATATTTAGCATCATGGTATGCAGTCCCAGCCATGAAAGAATCCGGCGGTGGGTCCATTCTAAATTTGGCGTCTATAATGGGGTTGGTTGGATATCCCGCAGGTTTCGGTGGAGGATTCAATGCATACCCACCATCGAAAGGAGGGGTTGTTCAATTCACTAAGACATTGGCTAACGACCTAGCAAAAGATGGTATTAGAGTCAATTGTCTTTGTCCCGGATTCGTTGAAACACAATTGACAGAATCCCTGACAAGTAACCCGGACACAAATGAATACTTAAAGGCACTACATCCCATGGGACGCCTTGGCCAACCAGATGAAATAGCTAACGCTGCACTATTTCTATCTTCTGACGAAGCTTCATTTATAACTGGGGCATCTCTTGCAATTGACGGGGGATATACGTCTCAATAGATCTCAGGCTGATAATTCAAATGTCATCACCCTACTACTAAAAACATCTTTTGAAATTCCTTCAAGAGCCTTTTGGTTAGGTTCTCCGACGTTTAAATTCCTTGAAGAGATTTTTTCTTTAAAGTTAGACAAATATCCACAACGCTTTGCGAAAGCATTGAGGGTGTGTTTTTCACCACCTAGAAATATTCTACTAATGTCTTCTGCATGTGGAGCGAAAACATTTTCCATAGTTTCACAAGTTTTGTCATACAACTCACGAACCAGCCTCTCCCTGCTCCTCTCAAATCTTCTTTGTGATGATCCACCAGCTTTATGGCGATTCTTCACATATCGACCTTCCGTTTTACTAGCGATCACACTGCCTCCACTTAATACCCCAACTGCAAACCTACCTAATCTTAGCAATACTACTCCGACAGTAGGTTTCTCTTGAAAAATATCTTCTAGCATCAAGATGTCTTGGTCTTGCATGATCGCATCCATGGGTATTTGCATGGGTGGCTCCACTACCTCAACATATTCATCCCGACGGAATATCACAAACCCACTTTCGGATGGTCCAAGGTTTTCTATAACTGTTTTTATGGCAGCTCCGGACAAGGTGGGAGTAGAGGATGATCCGGACAATGAATCAGAAGTAATATAGACAGTACGTTCTGTCCACGTATTCTCCTCCATATTTTGTAAGTGCTTAAACAACGCAGATTCGTTTACGAAAGTGTCACTTGTTTTGGTGATTTTCATGCCATACTTCTCTATTTAATTAAATTAACAGCGTACCTTAACTAATTCCCATAACATCATCGTAACGATACTCAGCTAGTTCCACAATTTCGTCGATGTCCTCCTCTAATATATACCGCTCCGAGACTAAATTATGTACTGCATTTTTCACGAGTTCCAGGTAACTTTGCTTATCCAAATACAGAGATTCTACAGACGGCCTAGGATCCCCATTTTGACTGGCTAAAAAATCCGTAGCAGGTAATGGAATTGTCCATCCCGCCAATCCGCCCGTGATTCCTATTAGTAAATCTGGATTCCCTATCGTTTCATGCCTAGGATTCCAACCCGTGTTTGTAGTCACGGGGACAGAAATGTCCGGCAATCTGATACCAGCAATTTCATTTAAAGTATCGTCTATCTTGGAAACAAAAGAAGGGTATGTTTTCCCTATACCTGGAGGTAATTTTATCGTCCTACCTAAATGCTGTTGGTCCCCGTAGTCCAAGCGTATAGTCTTTAGAATTGCTTCAGGAACCCTAACTTCTGGCACCTTATCAAAATGCTCCAATAACGATTCCGATAAAACCGCGCTTCCATCGGAATGCCTCGGATGGCAACTAACAGGCGCGTCCTGTATCCCTTTAACCCAATCGTCCATATTATTAAGACAAGCCCTTAATATAGGTGAATAATCGACTGCATTAAATGGCAAATGCCCCCTTACTTGATCACTTTCTCTTATGACTCGAGGAGGATATTCGCCCTGCCCATGCTGAGTACCCGAAAAATGATACCTCCTTACATTTTCATGCTCATCGGCATCTTCCATACTTTCCAAATTTGTATGTATTAGAGCCGCATCGCCCCTCCAATATTCAGCAGAAGAATTAGTAAACATGATTTTGGGAACATCTCCCTGTTCACTCATCCGATCTAATAAACCATCCCTGGCACCTGTTTCAGGATCTCGCTGATTCAAGTCTGTGAAAGGAAATAATTCCGGAATGATGAAGCATACGTCTTTTGAAGGTTGGCCGAACCTTAAATTAAACTCTCCCCTCATACCACCACCCACATGCGCAATTATTCCATCCATCGCATTTCTCCCATCCTCGTCTATATTCATACCCGTATGAATATACTGTCGTAAAAACCTCCCTGATTGGGAGGCTCCGTAAGAAATAGCCCGATCAATAGAACCTTGTACGGGGTTGCTACTATCTGAAGAATATTTCAAATAAGAACAAATATCTCTCACTGCGGCAAAACCTAGTCCAACTATTCGGCTACCTTTTGCTGTATAAACGAGCTGGTAAATTTTTCCCTTTTCGAACCCGTCTTTCATGTATACATGGGTGGGGTCAGGCTCAACATCTTTATCTTCGACGTTTGTAATAAACCATTCTTTGTTAGACACCTCATGAAAATCTCCATTTGGATGATCTCCAACAAATAATCTCGCATTATCAATAGAATGAGCCGGATTAATCAGATGATATCGATCGGCTAAAGGAAATAAATTTACGTGGTCATTAGCTTGGTACTGGTTCATGATTAGTCCACTCAATGGCTCCCCTCCCATTAAAGCTTCCGGAACATCTAAAGAAATCAACCCAGGTATTGACGGGACATCTGCCTGCCATCCGCAAAAAACAATAGTGTAGCCTTGATTCATCAGAAATCCGTTACCTGAAGAAAATGGTGAAAGAAGATTAGTCGTCTTGCTTTTATTAAATCCACTCAAGACAGTCCGATTCCCTCTGTTTACGACATCCAAAAACATAGTTCTTCTACCTTTTGAGGGATCCGATGGAAATAACATAGAAAAATCAGAAGAAAATTCAACGAGACCTTCAGAATTTTTTGGAGCGAGATCTAGATCGACTATTTTTACATTCGAATCATTCGAAGGATCGACTTCAAAATGCACTTTCCCCTCAAGGTAAGTGTAAGGTCCGATTTCCCCAAAACTTTTACCTGATTCGAAAGGAGTCCTATAGGTAATATCCAAACGCGTAACCGACATATCGCTCTCCTTTTTCGATTTTCCGAAATGATAGAGGATTCTAACACTTGAAAAGGCATTGAATTAATTGACTCAATATCTACGAACAACCTAAACTCGTATCTAGATTTTATAAACAAGAATATAAAAAATGGAACGGTTTACGTATGCGTATAGTAGTCGCCGCTGACCACAATGGATTTGATCTAAAAAATGAAATCGCTGGGCTCCTCAAGCAATATGGTCACGAGGTGACTGACGTTGGTCCTGTAAAACATGACCCACTTGATGACTACCCAGATTATGCAAAAGAGCTTGCAATAAGTGTGGCAAATGGGAACTCTGATAGAGGGATTATGGTTTGTGGAAGTGGAGTAGGGGCCTCAGTCGCCGCAAATAAAGTCAAAGGAGTCAGGGCAGCTGTATGTCACGATATTTACTCTGCGCACCAAGGAGTGGAACATGATGATATGAACGTTCTGTGCTTGGGGTCCAGGATAGTGGGTAGCGAAGTTGCAAGGGAACTGGTGAAGGCATTTACAGAAGCTAAATATACTGGAGAGGACAGGCATCAAAGAAGGCTGAATAAAGTTCTAGAAATGGAAAAAGATTTTAAATAGTTCTAAAAAAGCCTCAGTATGACCAAAGAATTACCAGTGATAAGTGATCCAGCCTATCTCCAAAGTTCTGCGTCGTCTTCAGGCTGATAACCTATTTCTCTCGAAGAATTTTCTATGTCCCAAATTCGCCACTTATTATTTGAAACCCCGTAGTAGACACCAAAACTGAGGGTCTTTGGAGCCTCTATACAACACTTTACTAATTTACCTAGGTCTGAGTGAGTCAATAAAGTAGAAAACTGTCTCTCGTCCTGAGGCGCAGATTCATCATTCACAGTACCTATTCTTAGACAAATAACAGAAACACCCATTTCCTCAGAAAAATAACGTCCCGCTGCTTCTCCCAAAACTTTACCTATGCCATATGGACCATCTGGTCGAACAGGATCATCTACAGATATCAATTTATATGATCCTGCTTCCAACCCTTCATAATCTCCTGCCACCAATTTGGAATAAGGAGAATCATTTTCATAGAGTCCAGTAGCATGATTAGAACTCGCAAAAACTACTCTTTTCACTCCGGACAAATGCGCAGCTTCCAAACAATTGTATGTGCATTGCAAGTTGTTTCGGTACACGATTTCCCATGGTGAAAACTGACTCGGCTCACTTGCCAAATCTATTACTGTATGAATCCCCTGAAAAGCTGGAAGAATAGCATTCAGATCAGTTGTATCGGCTTCCAAAGTCGTCACCACTGGTGAGGCCTTAATATCTACCCCAGTCAATTCGTATTCGTCTACCAACTGGTCCACGATAATAGACCCAACTTTTCCAGAAACACCGGTTATTAAAATTTTTTTGGGTTCCAAGACAGTATTCTCCTTTTTTTAGTAATCGCAAAAAATTTGTCTCTTATTTAGCAACATTACCTCACAACATCAATCTAATGTATTAATTGTCACCTTGTTTACATCAATACGACGTATATATAATGCCCCAACGTTTCAACACCATAATGGAAATGGTGCGGTCCGTAATATTGAATACGAATTATATGATCGTCGTGATACTTGGAGGTGTCCAGCAATGGAAGCATATTGTCTAAAGTGCAAAGGGCAAAAAG
>MDTE01124079.1_pt1 | contig 11096 bp, 14 predicted proteins | sample 811231 | NCBI WGS metagenome assembly MDTE01 (sample SAMN05326651, study PRJNA326480) | marine metagenome | isolation source: seawater | place: Indian Ocean: Red Sea | collected 2010 | reverse complement strand
TTCCGGCCGGTTATGCAATAGACGAAGACGCAGCAGTGCATTTTATCGATCAAAAGGTACATAATGTCGTAAGCTCTCGTAAAAACGCGATGGCGTACTATGTTGAAATGCAAAATTCCTCAATTGTAGAGAAAAAGCTCGAAACACAAATTCTTCAGTAGTAGAGAAGGGTGGATTATATATCCACATATATATAACTTCGCACTATATATGTTATGTAAAGTTACATATATATGGTATTAAGTTCTTCTTTTAAGGATAAAGGATTGCTCATTACCTAAGATTTGATCAAGATGCATCCGGTCATGCCTGTAGATAGCTCGTAAAAATTGAATAACATTCATGTCGCCAAAAATTCTTTGCTTACCCGCTGAAAGAATTTTTTCCTGAGAATCTAAATTCATACTTTCAATTAATTTAATATTATCTAAACGATTTTGATTAAGTTTATCAATCCAAAACTGTAATGGATGATCATTAGCAATATCCAAGTCATTTAGAAAAATCTGAGAGTCGCCATTTTCAACTGGTTCTTGACCAACTATAGCACCTGGATTTGATAAAATATTATCTGCCCATTCTATCCAGGTTGGTTCAGCATGTATAAGATGAGCTATCTGTTGTTTTACAGACCATCCATCTCCTTCTTCTCCAGTACCTTTTTCTTTAGGCTGTATAGTAGCCTCTTCATCAGATATACCTGAAAGGACTTCTAATAAGCTGGCTCTTTGAGAATCAATTTTATCAAATAGCTCTCTAATTTCATCAATCATGTTTTACTCTATTAACGTGAGTCAATATCCTTATACTCAAGATCCATAGGGCCAACATACTCAAGACGAGGTCTTAAAAGAATATTATTATCATATTGTTCTGCGACATTTAAAGTCCATCCTGGGACTCTACCGAGAGCAAATATTGAAATAAATAAATCTTCTGGAATACCCATTAATGAATATACTGAACCAGCAAAAAAATCAACATTTACATGAATCCCTCGAGCTCCATATGGTTCCATAACCTTCTGAAGGCTCGTTAAGATTTCAAACCATTGTGGCTGGCCTTTTTCTATACCATAGTCTCTTGAACGTTGTTTCATATGTCTTGCACGTGGGTCTTCAGCTTTATAAACACGATGACCAAATCCCATAACACGACCACCTGAACCCAATAAATCTTTTGCATATTTCTCTGCATTATCTGGGCTTCCAATATCTTGAGCCATTTTCATTACTTCTTCAGCTGCACCACCATGTGCAGGACCTTTTAATGTTCCTATTCCAGCAACAACAGCTGAATGTAAATCACTTTGTGTTGATGCAGCAACTCTTGCAGCAAATGCTGAAGCGTTAGAACCATGCTCGGCATGAAGAATAAAATCAACATCCATAATACTTTGTTCTTCAACAGTAGGTTCTTTATCAAATAGCATATATAGAAAATTACCTGCATGATTTAATGTAGTACTTGGAGCTACAGGATCTAAACCATTTCGGATTCTATGATGAGCACAAACAATTGTTGGAGCTTTGGCTGTTAATCGCAGACCTTTTCGTATAATTGCTTCTTGGGAATTATCAGAAACTTCAGGATCCCAATTGGACAAAGCAGATACACAAGTTCTTAAAACATCCATAGGGTGTGAGTCTTTGATCATTTTAATTATATCAAAGATTTCATCTGGAATAGATCTGTCCTGAACCATACTTTCAGTAAATTCTCCTAATTGGTCATAATTAGGTAACTCGCCAAATAGCAATAAATACATTACTTCTTCGAAAGTTGAATTTTCAGCTAAATCATGAATATTATATCCACGGTAAAGTAATTTTCCTATTTCACCGTCTACTAAACAAGATTCAGTGCGATCGAAATAGACATTCATCAAACCCCTTTTTATTTCAATACCGCTGTCTGAAGCCATAAACTATCCCCTTTCCAAAACTATCTTCAAAAGATAATCAATAAATAGGCACTTTATTTGTAAATTGAAATCGCTTAAAATGCGTAAAATTATACAAAATTATTGATTAACAAGTTTGTTGACAGTAATACCATTTATAAACAGCACTACGTAAGTTAGTATGTTACCAATTGACACCTATAAGTGTCAATAAAATCATATATAATTTTGAATTAATATAAATAACAAAGGAAGGTATATCATGAGCACACTCGATTTAAAAACTGCACAAAAAATTCTAGAGGGAGCACAAGCCAAATCAAGTGAATTAGCAGCAAATTTTTGTATTTGTGTTGTAGATCCCCGCGGTGACCTAATTACATTTATTCGAGAAGATGGTGCTCCATGGAGAAGTGTTTTTATAAGTCAAGGTAAAGCTGCAGCGTCAGCTGCATTTATGCAACCAAGCGGGAAATTGGCCGAAGGAGGCCCGTCCCCCATTCATCAAGGATTAATGGGTATGTTGGGCGGCAGAATGATACCTGGACAAGGAGCATTACCAGTCTATGAAGGACAAACTATAATAGGTGCTGTTGGTGTCAGCGGAGGCCCTTCCCAAGAGGACGAACAGGTAGCCTTAGCAGGTATTACCCATGCAGGATTTACTACTGCCCCGTAAATAGAGTTCAATTATGCTTTAGAGCAAATTTATGAAAAAAAACAAAAATTCATCTAATGTAATATCGACTAATCGTCGTGCCAGCTACAGCTATGAATTAGTACAAAAGTACGAAGCTGGCATTGTCTTAACTGGTTCAGAGATAAAGTCAGTAAGGTTAGGTAAAATTGATATACGACAATCGTATGCAAGACCTATTGGAAACGAAATATTTTTAGTGAGTGCTCATATTGCTCAGTACGAGCACTCAAATGCCCAAAATCACGAGCCTGAACGTACCAGAAAATTATTACTTCATAAAACTGAAGTATCTAATCTTATTAAAGGAGTTAATGAACAAGGTTATACTATTGTTCCAACACGGGTATATATAAAAAATAAAGTTGCTAAAGTTGAAATTGCACTTGCTAAAGGTAAACGTCAATACGACAAACGCCAAACAATCATAAGACGAGAAAACGAACGTGAAATGCAGCGTTCAATCAAAAATAAACTAAAAAACTAAACGATTTCTCCTTATAATTACCCCCCTCCCTCACGCTTCACTGTACATATTTTTTCATTATTTTGCATAAGGTTTTCTGTTTAATTTTGAAATATAATAAATTATATTTATATTTGGATTTGCCAATTTTATAAAAAATTCGTTATCGGAGATATAGTGTGTTATAATGCCCCTTCAATGGGGACGAGTGGATTCGACTGGGAACCGCTTTGTTAGATTGCAAGCCGAGGATGTCGTTAGTCTCGTAAAAACAATGACAAAAAAATAATTGGCAAGAAACAACTTGCACTAGCTGCCTAAAACCAGCTACGTCTGATCTTTGACTCTCTAGATAAAAGTATCAGGCGCCGTTAATCTAGAGTGCCCTTAATGAAGCCGCTAACCTTCTTTAAGTCAAGAAATTGCTAGCTAGTTTTTTCATAATCTGCCATCGTGATAGTGGATAAATGAAATTATAAACGATGGATAAGCTTGTAGTAGATCTCAACTGAGGATTTTCTGGACGGGGAGTTCGACCCTCCCCCGTCTCCACCAATACATATATTCTGTGGGTTTTTCTCAGTCAATCATTTATACATAGAAAATAAAATATTCCTTAACAAAGTATTAAGGAATATAACAGGGTTGGTTTTATAGAAGTTTCTTCACTTGCTTATCACGATATTGAAACATAAACGTTAATAGTAGCTTATAAAAAAGCCTGCCCAAGGTAGGAAAAAACTTAGGTACATATTCCACTTCATCAACTATCCGGGTCCCACCATTTTCTTCAATAAAACTGTGATTATGAATCCATTTAGAATAAGGCCCTGTAGCTTGCATGTCGGCAAAGTGGTCTGATGGATTCCAGTCAGTAATTTCACTTTGCCATTTTAATATAAAAGGTCGATATCCTATTTTAATCTGAAATGATGTATCTTTTTTTACTTTATTGGAAAGGTATGATTGATCTATATTCATATTCATCAAGGGCGGGGTCAATAAAACTAAATTATTTAGATCGCTAAAAAAATCAAAAACTTCTGTTTTAGTTTTGTTAACCCATACCCTGTTAGTAAAAAATTCAGATTTAGACATCTTTGTACAACCTAGTTATCGTTATATAACTTTACTCTTACTGCAATTGGATTTTCAGTTACAGATGACAAATATTGGTACGACATTGTAATTGCACCTCCGAAACCAAAAACGATTGATGCTGTTAATAACTCTATTCCTAACATTATATCCCCCTAATGTAAAATCATTTCTTTTGAATTAACTAAATCAGATAATGCTGAATCTTGTTTTGAATTTTCAACGAGCTCTTCATTTGCTTTTACCAATGTGTTAACAAAATCCAGCTCCATGATATTTCCGCAGTGAAGGCATTGATAAAACGATCCATATGTATCTTGTTTTAAAATCACATCACCACTGCATCGTAAGCAAAGTTTGAAATGCACCATAATTGTCCTCCTACTCTGGTAAATTATTTTTATCGACAAGATAATAGTATATTATATTCTACATAATGTCAACTATTTTGCCAAATATTGTAGGATATTAACAACATTTAATATATAAACTGATACTGTTGATGCTTTTATTCGACAAGAGTTATTGCCCGTAAATGGGCATTAATCCATTACTGTTCCACCGTTAATATTGATATGTTGGCCAGTAATAAGTGAGGCTTCTGGACTACAAAGCCAACGAACAACACCAGCAATATCTTCATCGGTTGCTGCTCTCCCCATCGGTATTCGTGAAAGAGTGGCTTCCCACCCCTTATCACCAAGAACATCCATTCTGGCTGTTGTCACCGGGCCTGGGCAAACAGCATTAACAGTTATTTGATTAGGTGCCAATTCATGAGCTAAAGCTTGAGTGAATCCATGTAATGCAAAGTTTGCAGTATTATAGGCAGAAGTACGCGCAGATCCTTGCCTTCCTGCAGTGGACGAAAGATTAATAATCTGCCCTCCCTGATCTTGAGCTATCAATATTTTTGCGACTGCCTTAGCAAAAAGATAACCACCTATAACTTTAATATCAATTACCTTTTTGAAAATTTCATCATCCATTTCTACTACAGGCACCCTATCTTATGCTCTGGCAAATGCTGCATTATTTACTAAGATATCAACTCTACCAAATTTATCCATCGTCTGTTTTACAACAGAATTAACATCATTTGAATCTGCAGCGTTGCATATTAACGGCAAGCATTCTCTGCCAAGATCTCTTACCTGTTCAGCTGTGCTCTCAATATCTTTCCAGCCTACTTGCTTTTCATCTTCTGGAAATGAATCTGGAGAACGACCAGTACCGGTAATAACTATATCTGCTCCATCCTGTGCTAATGCCACAGCTGCAGCACGTCCTATTCCGCGTAATCTTCCAGCACCTGTAATAATCGCAACTTTCCCTGATAAGTCTGACATGAATCTTACTCCTTATACATTAGTTTTGTGATTGTCTCATTTCTTTAATCGTTTCATCTGTAGGAGGATAATATTTCCCAGGTGGGCAATTTTCAGCTAATATTTTTTTCTTAACATATTCTTCAGCCTCTTCATGCTCTTCAACCCATTCAAGTACTTCTAGAGCCAAATGTTTGGGTACCACAACCACACCTTCATCATCCCCTACTATAATATCTCCAGGCCTCACTAATACACCTGAACACTGGATATCAACATTTGCCTGTACTGAAAGACAGTCTGTTGCAGTGGGTGTCTGATTTTGCCCAAAGACGGCAAACCCATAGGTTCTTACCACTTCTAAATCTCTGATTGCTCCATCAGTAACAACCCCATCAGCTTTTTGCATTAATAAATGTAGTAATTTAACATCTCCTAAGTGGGTTGCAAATGGGATATTCATTGCATCGATCACCAAAACATCACCTGGACCACATGATCCCATAGCTATATATTCAGGAGCATTTTCTCCAGTTATCACTTCTTCTCGTAAATCAGGCCGAATGGGTAAAGAACGTAATGTTCTTGCCCGCGAAGCTATTTTCATTCCTCTTGTTAGAGGTTTTACTGTCTCCATATGGCATTTTATACCTCTTAAAGTATATACAGCAGTCCATACAGTAGCTGAGCCAACTTTTTTATATCGGTTTAAAATATCTTGCGAAATATCTTTGTCTGTCATTCTCCCCTCCATTTTCGAATAAACTACCAAGCCATTTCTAAAATTTCCATCATTCTAGATAAATCTTTTACCCTGCCTGCACCTTGGCCAAAAGCAGGTTCGCTTATATCTAACTTAGCTATTTCCTCAAAGTCTTTTTTATCCACACTCATATCTCTTAATCGAGTTGGGAAACCTATACCAGCAATAAAATCTGTAAGATAGTTAATTGTATCCCCTGCAAATTCATAATCAGAAGCAGAGCCCTGACTTAAACCCATAATTTTACCAATATTTGCAATAACAGAACTATTAACTTTTTGATTGATTTTCAGTTCTGTTTGTACATTAGTAATACTTGCTAAACCCTGTCCAATATGAGGATATTTATATCGTAATTGCCTACCTAAGCCTGTATTTTCTCCCTGTACATTTGAGTTATACGATGCTTGAGCTGCCCGATTTGCTAATAATGCTGCTGCAGCTAATTGAAGTCTAGCATCACCATCATTTGGATCTTTAAAGAGTTTAGGAAGATATTCCATACACAATTCAAGTGATTGTCGATAATCTGTCAAAGAAAATGGACTAAGCTCAGTGTTTAATAATGCATTAATTGTTCCTGCAACAGTGGTAGTAGAAGTATCTCGATATAGTTCAAAGGGAGCCGTTAATAGTGCGTCCCGGTCTAAAAATATAGTTGATGGCCTAGTTTTAGGATCAAATATTTCCTTTCTATGTGGAGGATTATCATCATAAATAGCAGCGCCACCTCTATCTGCACCATTAGTAGGAGTTGTCAAAACCAAAAAATTAGGAATCTTAGGTTTGGTTAGTCTTGAAACTTCAGGAGGACCTTCGGGGAAATGTTTTGTATAAATATCATCTAAGCTAACCCCTTCCCCTACTAAAATAGTAATAGCTCTACAAGTCACTACAGCACTACCACCTCCAATTACTACTATCAAATCTGGATTGAGATTCTTAGTAAACTCCACACCTTCTTCAACTAATTTTCTTGGTGATTCTTTTCTAGCATTTGTATAGCTTCCTGCATAATTATCTCCAAGTAATTCTTGAACCTGAGTTACCAAATTAGTTGTTTGTGCAACTGAATAACTTGATAAAATCATAACCCTCTTTGCGCCTATTCTTCTGACTTCAGAGGACAAGTTATTGGATAGAGCCCGACCTGCAAATATTCTTGAAGATGGACTTAAATATCGATAATTAGTGGAATGTGCCATATTTTCCTCCGTTATACACAAAATAACTTTAAAACTTGAAACAATATTATAAATAATGTCATCATAATTGTATCCAATAAATTAGCTTTTATTGCCTATCTTTTAATCATGAAATATTGTAATTTAGCAAAAACAATCAAATCTATAGAATTAGCTGTATCGTGCAGTTAATTTTTCAATAACTAATTGGATCATGAATTTACTATGAAAAATACAGAAAATGAAATACCCCAGCTAAAAATACTACACACTTCAGATTTACATTTTCTCGGAGATGATGATGAAAATAACACTGTTGAAAACAAATTTCCGATTATTGTCGATGCAGCACAAAAATTAGATGTAGATTTATTAATCCTTGCTGGGGATATTTTTGATACACACAGAGCTCCAGTTGAACAGGTTTTGGAACTTATAAATCAAATTAACAAAATGAATAAACCTTGTATAGTTTTGCCAGGCAACCATGATGGTAGAATTTTTGATCAAGTTCCAAATGAAATGATTGGTAAGAATTTATTTATGATTCGCGATGAATCAGGAGAAATTCTTAATATACCTACTTTAGATTTATCAATATGGGGCAAACCTACATATAAACATACTCCTGAATTTAAACCATTAGAAGGGATTCCTAAACGGCCTGAATCAAAATGGTTTATAGTTGTAGCCCACGGATTAGTTTTAGACTCTCCTCATTTTGCTGATAGATCCTCACTAATTCATTATGAAGAATTACAAAACGCCGATTGTGATTATATTGCACTAGGCCATGTAGATGTATTTAAGGAAGTAACTCAAGGAAAATCAATAGCATATTATTGTGGTGCACCATGGGGCCCTGTAACCCCCCCTACTCTTGCTATTGTTTCTTTCTATGATAAGGAAAATATCAAAGTTGAACCAATAACTGTTCCACTTACCCCTTAATGGAGAATTATATGAATTTACCTTTATCTGATATAAGAGTTTTAGACCTAACATGGGTAGTCTCTGGCCCACAAGCTAGCAGATTGCTAGCTGATTTTGGTGCGGAGATTTTAAAAATTGAACGCCCTACTGTAGGAGATCCTGTAAGAGCTAATCATGGAATGTTTGTGTATTTCAACAGAAATAAAAAAGCAATTCAAATTGATCTAAATACCCCAGAAGGATTGAGTACATTTAAGGAATTATTATTAATTAGTGATGTTGTGATGGAGAATTTTAGTTCTGGTATTATGGCTCGTTGGGGGTTAGATTATTTAGGGTTATCTAAAATAAACCCTACTATTGTATATCTTAGTATGCCTGGATTTGGTCATGACGGGCCTTATAAAACCTACCAGTCAAATGGCCCCACAATACAGGCTATTTCAGGACAGACATATATCTGCGGTGCCCCTAATCTAGGACCTGCAGGTTGGGGATATTCGTATATGGATCATACTGCTGGATACCTAGGAGCGTCTGCAGTATTACAAGCTTTATATCATAGAAATAATACTGGAGAAGGTCAGTTTATTGACTTGGCTCAATACGAGGCTGCAACATCTCTCATGGGAACATATTTGCTAGATTATGAAGTTAATGGGGAAGAAAATGCCACTACTCTGAAAAGAACAGCAAATAAAGGTGTAAATCCAGCTGCAGCCCCACAAGGAGTTTATGAAGGTAAAACTGCAGACACATGGATAGCTCTATCTATATCAACTGACCAACAATGGGAATCACTAACACATATTTTGAATTCTGATGTACTAAAGAATGATAAACGATTCAAAACATTTGATACTCGATTAGATAACTGGGCAGAACTAGATACTGAAATTAGCACTATTACTAAAGATTTAGATGTAGTTGAATTAGCAAAAAAACTTCAACTACAAAATATTCCAGCCTCACATGTACAAGATACTGTAACTAGAGCAGAAAAAGATATTCATTTAAAAAAACGAAATCATATAACTGAAGTTGAGGATGAAGATGGCCGATTAGTTCGAGTTGATTCACTTCCTTTTAAAATGCAGAGTATACCAGAACCAGATTATACCTATGCACCGCAACACGGCGAACATAACACCTATGTATTTAGTGAAATATTAGGGAAAAATTTATGACCAGAATTTTTGAAAATATCACAATTTTAGAATTAAGTGATAATGCAGGAGAGTATACTGGCAAACTTTTTGCCGGTATGGGAGCTCATGTAATAAAAGTTGAACCCCCTAATGGATCAAAATCAAGAAAAATAGGCCCTTTTTATCAGAATACGCCTAACCTTAATTCAAGTTTAAAATTTTTTCAGAACAATACAAATAAAGATAGTATAACTCTAGACATTACTAAACAGTCAGGATTAGATATTTTTGACCAATTATTACAATCGATTGATATAGTTATTGAGGATGGTCAGAAAATAGGTCAAGAAAATTTACCTATTGGATTTGAGGATATTCGTAAAATAAATACCAAAACAATTTTATTATCTTTATCCCCTATAGGAAAAACTTTAGAAGGTGAAAATTTTTCTACGAATGATTTTATTAACTTAGCATATGGTGGACCGTTATGGAGTTGTGGTTATGATTATCATACTATACCTCCTATGAAACCCTACCAAGATGCTTCATATCATATTTCAGGTCATTATGCATTTATGGGAGCTATGTTAGCTTTAATGGAAAGAACAAAAACTAATACTGGTCAGCATATAGATCTATCTATTCATGAAGCATGTCATAATACAACTGAAGCTGCCATGCCAGCATATTATTACAATAATCGGAAAGTAGGTCGTCTTACTGGTAGACATGCTGCTCCAGCAAAAACAATACCTGTTGTGTTTAAAACTAAAGATAAAAAATGGTGTTTCATTAGAATTCCTGCAAATACTAATACTTGGAATAAATTAATAGAATGGTTAAAAGAAAATGAAATGGAAAAAGACCTTGGCGAACCCGAATATCAAGATTTAAGTTTCAGGCAAGAAAATGCACAACACATTACTGATATCTTAGAAGAATTCTGTGCAAATAATGATGCAAATTATCTATTCCACAAAGCTCAAGAAATCGATATGGTTTGGGCTCCAGTAATAGCACCATATGAATCACTTACAAATGAACACCTAGAAGAAAGAAAATACTTTACTAAGATCTATCATCCAGAATTAAATGAAACAATTCAATATCCTGGGAGACCTTATTTATTTTCTAAAACACCTTTTGAGATCACCACTCCTGCACCATCATTAGGAAAAGATAATACCCGTATATACGGTAATCTATTAGGCTTAACCAAAGAAAATCTAACACTTCTCAAACAAGCGCACGTAGTATGAATTTGAAGCATTTTATAATTATAGCTTTAAAAGGTATGGCTATGGGTGCTGCAGACTTAGTACCAGGTATATCAGGAGGTACAGTTGCCTTAATTACTGGTATTTACGAAAATCTAATAAAATCCTTAAATAAAATAATTTCAGTAAACAGAAAATTATCTGATTTACTAGCTATATTAAAAAGTTCCGAATTTACATTTTTATTAAACCTATTCATAGGAATTATTAGTGGTATTTTGGTATTTTCAAGGTTAATTGAATACTTATTTAACCATTATGAAATTCTGACATGGTCATTTATATCCGGACTAATA
>MDTE01159375.1_pt1 | contig 11098 bp, 18 predicted proteins | sample 811231 | NCBI WGS metagenome assembly MDTE01 (sample SAMN05326651, study PRJNA326480) | marine metagenome | isolation source: seawater | place: Indian Ocean: Red Sea | collected 2010 | reverse complement strand
ATATTTGGCGACAAGGAAAATATTACTTTGCAGGCCATTTTGCAAAACTTCGAATTGCATCCTTAATAAATAAAGGTACACACAAACACACAAGGAGAACGATATGTTTAAGACACCACAAGAAATGGCTGATTTTATGAAGTCATTTACACCTCAAGTAAAAACAAATAAAACAGGATATGAAATCCGTACTAAGATCCTAGAAATGGCTAAAGATCAATGTGCCATGCAATATGGATTCAAATACCAAGGCTGGGAGATAAGTCAGTCTAAGCAAGGTGACGATATGGTTACCAAAGTTGAAATGCCTGAAATACCAGGTGTGGAAGAAATTTTAGAAACCGCACAAAAGTTTTACGACTTTGTGGAAAATACCAATAAGAAAAAATGACATAGAACAAAAACTAACAAGATGGGCATAGCCCGGACACACAAAAGATGACGAAAGCCCCTAGTAGCAGAAATGTTGCTAGGGGTTAATCTTTTTATGTCCAAGGTCTTCCTGTAACTAAACCACCTGAATTAGCATTGTCGACTCTATTAGCAGTGACGTTATCGCCTGCATTATAAAGTGTAGGTAAGTTTGCTTTGGTCTTTGTATTCAATGCCCTATAATAATTTGCATTTGTATCAGCCGCGGCTAATCCTTTGCGTTTTGAAACAGCGATTCTTAATTTTTCTTCTTGTCGTTGTCTTTTGAAACCATTTGCTCCAGAGTACCTAGGTATACAAATTACCATATCGCCTTCCGCTAATCCAGCCGCAGTCAATGTTTTAGCACCATCGTTAGTTTGATTGATTGCAGGATCTTTGGCGGCGTGTATTTCTGAATACATTGCAGTAACGATTTCTTGTCCTTCTATGGCTTGGGCAAGTGCTGTCAGTCCATTCATTGTTGTACTGCCCATTGTTACAGTCAGATCAAATACAACGCCTGTTAATCCTTTACACTTAATTGTTGCCATTATTTCTATCCTTCAATATTTTTTGTAATACATTTGTTGTAGTATGTGTGAAAAATCTAGGAGCCACCGCGTGAATAATCAATGCAGGCACAAGTAATTGTAACCTTAAAGCAATCCATAATGCACTTTTCATGTGCTGGCCTGCTGTTTCTCCTACGTCGTGTAAATGTGCTCTGCATTGATTACTTAACATTATCTTTTTCCTTGTCCTCTGTACCCTTTATGGCTTCTTCTCTTGTGTTTATTCATCTTACATTTAGATGCGTTTCTGCCTATGCTTGTCTTGTGAAACGTTGGCTCGTGTATGCTTACACCTGTAAATCTTATCTTAGCCATTCAACCTCCTTAAAAGTCGACTTCCTTACCTTTGTGTTCCCAAGTATTATATCTAGTTGGTTCCATTCCGCTAGGGCCGCCTTGCTCTTTTTGTTTCTGTTTCTCGCGATATTGTGCCAGTTTTTGTACATATTGCTCTTCTGTTAACTTATGCCAACCTATACATTTACCAGTTGGAGATCGCCCGCAACCACAACTCATTCTTTCTCCTCTTCACGTAATATTTAGTTAAATAGTTTAATGATAAAGTGGCTAAAAGACTTGTTTAATGGCTGGAATGATTTAGAGAAAGAGAACATTCGAGCAGGTATAATAACTGTTTTGCACCCTTTTATGGGGAGTTATACTTACATTGATCAAGAAACTTACAAAACATATCTAGAACAGAAACAAAAAGAGAATGATAGAAAAGAAACCCTTCCAGGAAGTAATAAAGAACTTAAAAGCTGAAGGAAAGTATAGAGTTTTTAATGATATAGTTCGGGAGAGGGGAGACTTCCCTAAAGCTATATGGTATGGTCCTTACAATATTAAGAACATTGTTAACTGGTGTAGCAATGACTACCTTGGTATGGGACAACATAAAGTTGTGCTTGACGCAATGCACACAGCATTGGATCAAACAGGTAGCGGTAGTGGCGGTACTAGAAATATAGGAGGCACCAGTCATTATCATGTTGCTTTAGAGTATGAACTAGCAAAGTTACATAACAAAGAACAGGCACTTATGTATACGTCCGCGTATGTCGCAAATGAATGGACGTTAATCGCCTTAAGCAAGATCATTCCCGACATTGTGTTCCTAAGTGATAGCAAGAATCACGCTTCTTTAATACAAGGAATAAGACACAGTGGTGCTGAAAAGATTATTTGGAAGCACAATGATATGGGCGAGTTAGAGGATAGGTTAAAAAAAGCAACAGTCATGGGTACACCTTGCATTGTATTCGAATCCGTGTATAGCATGGATGGAGACACGTCACCTATGCTTGAAATTTGCGACCTTGCAGAAAAATATAATGCAATTACATTTATAGACGAAGTACATGCTGTAGGACTTTACGGTAAACATGGCGGGGGCAAGACTGAAGAACTTGGTTTACAGAACAGAATAGATATTGTGAACGGAACACTAGGAAAAGCATTTGGTATGCAGGGCGGTTATATTGCCGCTGATGCAATAGTAATTGATGCTATTAGATCAATAGCTTCGGGATTTATCTTTACAACATCAACTAGTCCTGTGATATGTGCAGGAGCATTGGCAAGTATAAAATATGTAAGAGATCATAACGAGTTACGTGAACAGCATCAAGAACAGTCTAAAAAGTTAAGAAAAAAATTAGAATCATTTAAGATAGAAATTCATCCGGAGTCAACAACTCACATAGTTCCAGTAATGGTAAAAGACGCTGTGCGTTGTAAACTACTGAGCGATAAATTATTAGAAGATTATAATATTTACGTTCAGCCAATAAACTATCCAACTGTACCAGTTGGAACAGAGCGGTTAAGATTTGCACCAACTCCTTTTCATACAGATGCTATGATAGAGGATTGTGCGTCTGCCCTAAGAAAGGTATTACATGAATAAATTTAAAAAATACATATGGATGGGACTTGGGTTTGCATCTCTAGGCATGGCCTACGTAGGTGTGATAGTTCCTGGTATTCCATTTTCAATATTCCTAGTTTTTGCGGCATATTGTTTTGCTAAAAGTTCTAAGAGAATGCACGATTGGTTATACAATCACAAATACTTTGGACCATTCCTAACTAATTGGGTACAAAAGAAAGTATTTCCTACAAAGGGAAAATACTTAATGGTTGCTGTGATGGCATCTTCTCTTGCATTTCTATGGTTTACCACAGAAAATATCAAGGCAGTGATGTGGAGCGGAGGCTTTATGGCATTGGTTGCAATATGGGCTTGGAAGTATCCAGGTTCAGTGGAAGAGCAAGAACGTAGAGTAAAAGCAGGAGAAAAAATAGCATGGCTGAAATGATACAAAAGATAAAAGACTTTTGGATCAGAAGTTATACAAGTGACACAACAGCTTTCTACTTTGAAACAGCGGCGAGTGTTTGTGTTTTAGTATCTATGACTTGGATAGCAGTTACAGCCCAACACCCTCCTATGCACCTGATATATCCTGTTAGCTTTACGGGAGCATGTCTAAGTGTATATGCTTTTATAAGAAGACAGGCGGCCTGGCCTTTAGTACTAACATCATACTTTGCCTGCCTGCATGTATTTGGATTTGGTAGAGCTATGGGCTGGTGGTAATGCTAACCAGACTGCAACGAACTATAAAGAATAAGGAAGCAGGACTAAATCCTATCTGGCTAATGCGTCAAGCAGGAAGATACATGCCAGAGTACATGGCTATTAAAAATAACAGTAAGGGCTTTTTAGATATGGCCCTTACTCCTTCAAAAGCTACAGAAATAACACTACAACCTATAGAAGCATTTGATATGGATGCGGCAATTATATTTTCTGATATATTGATTATACCACATGCACTAGGACAGGAGTTAGATTACACTCCAGGACCTGTATTAGGGAAGTTAGATTATAGAATTTTTGAAACTAACATAGACGACTTTTTACATAGATGCAAACCTGTGTATGATGCAATAGCTAAAACAAGACAACAACTAGATGATTCAAAAAGTTTAATAGGGTTTGCAGGTGCTCCTTGGACATTGTATAGATACATGAGCGGGATTCATAGCACCCTACAATTAGATCATAGTCAAGCTCAATATGTTATGGAAAGATTAACAGTATATGTAATACAGCATTTAGTTGAACAAATTAGAGCAGGGTGTGACACAGTACAAATATTTGATAGCTGGGCAAGTGATATACACATATCACTTCTTGTACCTTACTGCTTTAATCCTACTGCAAAAATTGTAGATTACATTAGAAAATACTATCCTGATGTTGGTATAATAGCTTTTCCCAGATTGTTAGATAAAGAAATAAAAACGTTCAGTTCTTGGGTGAAGCCAGACTGTATTAATTTAAGTAATGATGTACCACTAGAATGGTGCATTGATAACATTGATATATGCTTACAAGGAGGTATAGATCCAAACGTGCTAATAACAAACAATCATCAACCAGTCAAATCTGTAACTGAACATTACATTAATCAAATGCAACATCGACCATATGTTGTAAATCTAGCACATGGTGTAAATAAAGAAACTCCTGTACAATCTGTTCAGGCTATGGTTGACACAGTAAAAGAAAATAGAATATAATGGATTTATTTCAAAAGAAAACGTTTACATCGCACTCAGGTTTAGAATTAAACTGGAAGATAGAGTGTGATGCTATTAGTGATGCAGAGTGGGATTGCTTTGCTACAATGATAATGGATTATCAGAAACAACCTTTCAGTAAGGTAGAAGGTATTCCAAGAGGTGGTTTAAAGTTAGCTGAAAGACTACAACCTTATGCTACAGGAGATAGAAGACATCAGGTTATGATTGTAGATGATGTCTATACCACTGGCGGAAGTTTTAAAGAGTATGTAAGTACAAACTATCCAAATTGGTTAATGTCTATGGGTATCAAATGGGTAGTGTTTGCAAGAAAACCAATTCCTAGAATTGAGAACATAAATGCATTGTTTACAATGCCATCTAACGGTGAATAAAAATGCCCAACATCAATATTACAACCCAACCCACGGGTCGAAGTCCAGAGAACAAATATTTCTTTGGCAACCTAACAAAAGAATTAGATCACACTCGTCCTAAGTATAACAAAGTAGGCGAATTAAATGAATTTCAAGCATTCTATGATCAGCTTACAGGATTACATTACAAACATCAACTAAAATTTACAACTGTTGGTATTAGTTTTCTAGTAATGACAAACGACGACAGGCATGCTCAGTTTGTTAAAAATATGTTTGTAACTGGTCTGCCTGACAATGATCCTGGACACACATCAGACTGGATAATATTTCATAATACAGAATTAAAATTAGATGAACCAAAGATACATGTTAATCTAGATCATAAAATAATGTTGATCGGCGGTACAACTTTCTTAGGAGAAATTAAGAAAGGTGTATTCGGTATTGTAAGTTTCGAATTACCTAAAAGAAATATATTACCTATGCATTGTGCGGCTTTTACCTACAAGGATACTACAAACCTAATGTTTGGATTAAGTGGCACAGGTAAGACAACACTATCTAGTGATCCTGATTTTAAGTTAATAGGTGACGATGAAATTGCATGGGGCGACAATGGTATACAAATGATAGAAGCAGGTTGCTATGCTAAGAGTGAAGGACTTAGTCCAGAAACTCATCCTACTATATTTGATGCAGTAGAGAACGCAAAAAATATGGACTGCCTAGTAGAGGAAAATCCAGGTGTTCCTAATGCTAGATTAAGTTATCCTATAACAATGGTAAACAATGCATATGAAGAAGAACAAGACTTTGGACATGCTGACAATATATTTTTCCTTGCCATGGATGCAGAAGGAATACTTCCTGCTCTAAGTATTGTCAAGGGAGATACTGCAAGACTACTGTTTGAAACAGGATATACAAGTCAAATGCCAGGAACTGAAGCAGGAGTTGATAAAATACAAAAGGTCTTTTCTCCTTGTTATGGTTCACCATTTATGCCTAGGCCAGTTCGTGAATACAGCGATATGCTTATGAATAAGATAGAACAGAACAACTGTACTGTATTCTTATTAAACACAGGCATGGGCAGTAACGGTCAAAGGTATCCTTTAGAATTAACAAGAAGTAGCATTAAAACTGCGATTACTGATAAGTTAGATACTCGTTATGTCCGAGTAAAGGACAGTGACTTTAGTTTGTGTATGGTTCAAACTTTTCATGACTACACTCCTGCTGATCTGTTACCAGCTTTATGCAATACGTTTGGATACAAAGAAAAACTTAAAAACTTCAAAGATAACCTAGAAGAAGTAGTATCAGGATTTTAATGAGCGGTCAACGAAGACTTTTAAAATGGTGGGCAAGAACAGTCGGGATGCCTATCGGACTCAATGATGACGACAAGCCAGAGTTTCTACCAATACCACAAGAAGATGTTCGTAAGGCTTTGTTCTTTAGAACGTTTTGGATAGTACTGCATGTTCTTACATGCTTTGCGATTATAGCAGGCAATGGTAGAGTATTAGGATTCTGGTAATGAAGTTTTTTATTTCAGCACCATTTGGTAACTACCTCAAATTTGAAAATGCAATCAGTGTGACAGGAAGTTGGACGGTTGAGCCAAGACCTGGACTTGCAATGCAAATATTAAAAACATTGAGATATGTTAAGAGCGAAGGCGGATGGTGTTGGCGTAACAAAATAGGATTACGGAATGCAGGAATACATGCAGGAATAAAGCGTCGAGGTAGCTTTGATGTATTAAGTATTGCACCCATACACAAATGGGATTGGATAAACTTTGATAGTATTATACATGAACATCAAAGTATAGAAGTTAATATAAGTTGTCCTAACTTAGATGCCCATAATGATCCTACGAGCTATCCTTACTTTGATGTCTTTCCTAAAACAAAAAGGTATTGGTGTATATGTAAGATACCACCTACTTCGAGTACAAAACTGGTTGACAAAATTGTAGATTCAGGGTATAATCAAATACATGCAAGTAATACATTGCCAAGTGAAAAGGGCGGACTATCAGGAAAGGTACTCGTTCCTCACACGTTAAGGCTAATAGATTACATTAAGAAAACACATCCTCATGTAGAGGTAATAGCAGGCGGAGGAGTAACGGAACGCTATCATGCACAATATTATAGAAACTACGGAGCAGATCATGTCAGTCTCGGTACGGTGTGTTTTACTCCTTGGAAAATAAACGCAATTATAGCACCCGATAAATAATACTATGAAAGCTACAGATATAGAAAATGTAGACTCAGTAGAGTTTAAAAATCTTATGACCCCTGAACTATTGAAACTAGGAAAGGTCTTCAATCAGAATAACTATGACATAAGATTAGTGGGAGGAGCAGTCAGAGATTTAATGTTAGGCAAGTCGCCTAAGGATATCGATCTAGCTAGTGATGCCACTCCACAAAAGATGCAAGACATATTATCTAATGCTGGTATAAAGACTGTACCAACCGGTATAGAACACGGAACTATCACAGCAGTTATCAATGGTGAACCGTTTGAAATAACAACTCTTAGATCAGATGACAAGACTGATGGCAGAAAAGCTGAAGTTAGTTTCATTACCAATTGGAAGGAAGATGCTAGAAGAAGAGATCTTACTTACAATGCAATGAGCATAGACTTTGACGGTAGGCTATACGATTACTTTGATGGCATGAATGATCTGCAGAATAAAGTTAGTAAGTTTGTAGGCGACCCAGAAGAAAGAATAAAAGAAGATTATCTTAGAATACTAAGATATTTTAGATTCCAATCTAAAATAGCAAATCCTGTATGGGACGAAGAAACTATACAAGCAATAAAATCAAATGTCCTTGGACTAAGAAAGATATCTGCCGAAAGGATTTGGCAGGAAGTTTCTAAGATGTTAATGGGTAGTAACCTAGATGCAATACTTACCTACATGAATCAAACAGGAGTTACTGGTGCAATTGGTTTAACAACTAATAATAAAGAACAACTTGACAGAATAACATATGATCATCCTGTTGTTGGACTTGCTGTATTAGTTTCTGATAGCAATATCAGTGACAGATGGAAGATGAGCAGAGGCGAAAAGGACTTGCTTCATTTCTTAGTTACAAATAAGAAAACACGTTTGGTACAAAAGACAGCTGAAGATATGATAATTGCAGGAGAAGATAAAGCAAAACTTATCGCTTTAGCACAAATGCAAGGATTAAAACAACTAGCAGACACACTAGTACAATTCCAACCGCCTGTGTTTCCTGTACAGGGAAGGGATCTTCTAGACAAGGGCATGACTTCGGGGCCATCTGTAGGAATCGCATTGGATAAATTAAAATCTATTTGGAAAGATAGTAACTATAAGCTATCAAAACAACAATTATTAGATAAACTATAAAAGTATCAAAGCTCAAGTCTTGCTTTGTTCTACAAAAGGTTTAAATCCTGTTCCAAATCCTATAATGCATTTTTCAAGTCCAAAAGGATTAGGTCCTTGTGCAGTTGGTAATTCAAATACCTCTGTCCAGGAGCCTGTCCTAGGATCAATATACAATGTTGTCTTACCTTGTAACATGTTGCCTGGCGGAATCATTATTATGCTATTATAGGTTGCAAAGGGTAGTTCTGTTTTATAACTCTCCATTACCTTGGCAATTGCGGCACTTGTTCCACAATCAATAAAGGTTGGTAGTTTTACAACACCCTGTTCTGTGCCATTGGGGATTTCTTTAGGTTCTTGTCCGTATGCATGTGAAGCGAAAAACATTGCTATTAAGACTATAGCAATCTCTATGTTCGCTAAGATATTTTTCATTTGCGTCATTCTCCAGCATAATAATATTTATAAGTTTATTACCAATACTGGTCGAACATCTGAGATCCACTCAGTTCAAATGCTTGTTGCCATTGTTTTTCGCCTGAGCCACTAAAAATAAAAGTGTCACTAGCATCAGCTAACAGCCAACTGTTTTCTGGCCTGTAAGGCCATTCGCCTTTCATTTCAGCTTCTAATTGACCAGGTGCCCATCCACACATTCCTCCGTGTAGTCTCCAATAAATTGGAAAGTCACCTTGTGCAAGTTTCTGCATCATAACATCATCACTGCTTACACACAGATTAGTTCCTCCTGAGGCTGTGTTTTGACTACGCCATTCATTTGTATGTAAAAGAACTAACGCATTTTGTGTAACTGGCCCACCATGGAATATAACATGTTTATTAAATGGGTAGTTAAGTCCCCGTTCGGACATTACATCTCTTAGTTTAAATTTGCTGGGCTTGTTTACAATTACTCCTATACTTCCTTGTTCAGGATTGTCTTGATATAGGTATATAACTGCTCTATGGAATATAGTTCCCTTAGGAACCTTAGGGTGTGCTATCAACAATTTACCCATTAACGACATTATGCCAAGCCTTTTATGTCACTCAACGCATCTAGTGTAGAAGCAACTTTAACTCCTGATTTGTTCATTCCGTCGCCTGCATAGAAACTTTGACCTGTCTTAGGATCAGGTAAGCCTGCCCAAGTTCTAGATAGTTTTTTAAGAAACTGTTCGTCTGACATGTTACCACGTAACCATCTATCTAATCCGTGTTTTGATCTTAAATGATAGATTGCAATCTTGTCCTGTGTAGCAGGATCAAATTTATCCTTCTTAGGACTTAGATTCATTTGGTCAACAAGGCCGGCTAATGTTTTTCTAATATACTGATACCTGCCCGAAGCACTACTACCATACTTTTTACCACGTACACGCATGTCTTTTTGTAAATCCTGTAGGTTCATATCAAGTATCTGTGGTCTACGTTTGCCTGGATAAACAGCATCGTATCTGCCTCCTGACTCTGGTGCGGCAATGAGATCTAAAACTGCTCCTACCTTGCCTTTTGATACACTATCCTGGGCTACATCTCCAATGTCTCCTGATAGTTGAGAAACCTGTGTGCGGTTTTGTACCTTCAATCCTTTTCCAGATGCGGCTTGTTTCAGTGTTGCTAGATCTTTTTTAGACATGCCAAATTCGTCCCCAGGTAGCTGGTAATCCTGTTTGAATGCTTTCACTGATTGTGCTGTCCTTGGTCCATACTTACCGTCTATGCCTGTTGAACCTACACTATATCCTAACTGCTGTAACATGGCCTGCATGTTGCCAACTGCCTTCCTATTCTTAAAAGGAGGACCTACAGTTAACACAGCCATTTCATCTGCTGTCATTGATATGTTTGGCTTTTGCTCACTACCTTGTGGTGCAGTCATCTTAGGAGCTTTGCTTATTTTAGGAGCAATCTTATTAGAAATAGATCTATAAGTGTTTATTGTTGCATGTTGTCCGTCTGGTGCTAATGCTCCCTCTAGATCAAATGCTGGAGTGATTCTCTGTTTGATTGAATCTCTGGCCGGACCCATTTGATCTTGATTATCGTTTTTTGTACCTTTTGGAAATAAAATGTATTCAGCATCAATACCTCTTGCTTTCATGCTGTCCATTAATGCGGCGATAAGTGAACTGACTTGCTGTGGTTTTAATCCGTTAGCAATATCGGCATGTCCTCCTGAAACAATAACTTTAGACCCAGTCGGAACATAACGAGCCTGTTGAAATATACTGCTCATCCTTGCTCCGTTCTGGGCTAAATTATTAGCACCGCCAAGTGCTTTTGCATGGCTGTCACCAATGATAAAAGTTAATTGGCTGTCCTTTGCTTCTATAAACTCGTATGACCTCATGCTAACTCCAGTCAGGTAATGGACCGCCGTACTTCTTACCTTTAATCTTTCTTCCGCCTACTTTAATTCTTTTATTGCCAACCTTGTGTGATTTTTTACCATCTCTTGCTCTATAACCTTGACTTTTGCATGAAGATAGGGCACTTGCACCTAATTTGCTGTCAGGTGTACTGCTTTTGCATAATTTTGCACTAGCCTTCCATTCTTTTTCAAGCAAGGCATCTATATCAATTAGTCGCATTATATCTCCTATCTGTATTTATCAGCAGGATTATTTAATGGCTCCGTTTGTTCACACAGTTTAAACGTTAATGCTTTACGTGGACCGCGAGTTGTTTTCAATTCGACCTCCCCTGACTTCTTGTGGTACTCTATTTTAGTTATTCTAGCT
>MDTE01153074.1_pt1 | contig 11098 bp, 10 predicted proteins | sample 811231 | NCBI WGS metagenome assembly MDTE01 (sample SAMN05326651, study PRJNA326480) | marine metagenome | isolation source: seawater | place: Indian Ocean: Red Sea | collected 2010 | reverse complement strand
TTTAAAAGAATTAAAAGATTCAGAAATTATTATATGGACAACAACTCCATGGACAATTCCAGCAAATAAAGCTTTAGCTTATAACAAAAGTTTAAAATATGTAGTGGTTCAAATTAACGATCAAAATGATTTTAATAAAAGAAAAATAATTGTAGCAAAAGAGCTTTTAGAACGAGTTGTAAAAGAATGTGATATTAAAGATTTTAATATCATAAATGAAATAGAAGGAAAAGATTTTTCAGGAACGATTTGTTCTCATCCATTATTAAAGATAGGTTATGATTATGATATACCAATGTTAGAGGCAAAGTTTGTAACAACAGAGCAAGGTTCAGGAATTGTTCATTGCGCTCCTAGTCATGGACCAGACGATTTCAACTTATGCTTAAATAATAATATTAAAGCAGTAGAAACAGTTGATGATGATGGAATATACACAAAACATGTTTTAAATTTTGAAGGCATTCATATTTTTAAAGCCAATCCAATTGTAATTGAAAAATTAAAAGATCTAAAAAATTTATTGGCAAATGGAAAATTAAATCACTCCTATCCGCATTCTTGGAGATCGAAAGCACCTTTGGTACATAGGGCGACACCACAATGGTTTATTTCTATGGAGAGTCATAAATTAAGAGAAAAAGCATTAAAAGCAATTGATGAAACAAATTTTTATCCTTCAAAGGGAAAAGAAAGATTAAAATCGATGATAGAAACAAGGCCAGACTGGTGTGTATCTAGACAAAGAGTTTGGGGCGTTCCTCTACCTATATTTATGTCAAAAAAAGATGGAAAAGTTTTGGTTGATGACGATGTATTTGACAATATCGCAAACATTTATGAAAAGGAGGGATCAGATTGTTGGTTTTCGGATAATCCTCAAAGATTTTTAGGTAAAAAATATAAAGCAGAAAATTTCAAAAAACTTACAGATATAGTAGAAGTTTGGTTTGATAGTGGTTCAACCCATTCATTTGTTTTGGAAAAAAGAGATGACCTAAAATGGCCTGCATCTATGTATTTAGAGGGCTCAGATCAACATAGAGGCTGGTTTCATTCGTCATTACTTGAGTCTTGTGGGACTAGAGGAAGAGCTCCTTTTGAAAGTATTTTATCGCACGGATTTGTGATGGATGGAAAAGGATTAAAAATGTCAAAATCTTTAGGAAATCAAATTTTACCTGAAGATATTTTAAAAAAATATGGTGCAGATATTTTGAGAGTTTGGGTTACTGCATCTGATTACGCAGAAGATTTAAGAATAGATTATTCAATTTTAGAACAGCATGCAGAAGCTTATAGAAAAATAAGAAATACATTTAGATATTTAATGGGTAATTTAAATGATAATTTTTTAGAGCAGGATTATGAAAAAATTAAAATTAATAACCTTCCAGAGTTAGAACAATATATGTTACATAAGTTATATGTTTTAAATGAAAGTTTTAATAAAAATTTTAAATTATATAATTTTCATGTTTTATACAAAGATCTACTTAATTTTTGTACGGTAGATCTGTCTTCATTTTATTTTGATATAAGAAAAGATACTTTATATTGTGATAAAAAAAATTCAGATAAAAGGGCGAATTGTATTTTGACTTTAAACATTATTCTCGATGGATTATTAAGATGGTTTGCTCCTATATTATCATTTACAACTGAAGAAATTTTCAAACTTTTAAATAAAGATGATACAAATAGTATACATTTAAAAAAATTTCCCCAATATCCGTCATCATGGAAAAATGAGAAACTAAATAGTAACTGGTCTAAAATAATAAATATTAGGGACAATGTGAATATTAGCATTGAGTCAAAAAGAGCTGAAAAATTGATTGGATCGAGCTTAGAAACTTTAGTTAACATCAGATTGAATAAAGATTTATATAGTTTAGTAAAAAACTATGATTTCTCCGAAATTTGTATTACTTCAGGTGCCAATGTGACCTTAGATGAAAAAATTGAGGAAAAAATAGAGGTTGAAACCTTAAAAGCTGAAGGGAATAAGTGTTCAGTATGTTGGAAAATTTCTAAAGATAAATGTGAGAGGCATGGAAATATTCAATAGCAAATGAATCAAACTTTAAACAAAAAACTCATCTTTTATTTTTTAATAATACTTGCAATTTTTACATTAGATAGAATTTCAAAAATTTATGTTATTAGTATTGCTGAAACAACTGGTACTGTAGATATATTTATTAATAATTTTTTAAATATAATTTTAGTTTGGAATTCTGGGATTGGTTTTGGACTATTTCAATTTGATGAAAAATTTATCTATAATGCAATAACCATTTTAGTTTTTATAATCAATCTAATAATCATATACTTTTTATTAAATTCAGAAAGCTTTCATAAAATATTATTTGCAATGATTCTTGGAGGGTCTTTTGGTAACTTATATGACAGGATTTATTATTCTGCTGTACCTGATTTTATTGACTTAAATTATAACGGTTATCACTGGTTTGTTTTTAACGTTGCTGATATATTTATTTCAATAGGAATATTTGTTTTAATATTCCATGAAATATTTAGAAAAAAAAATGAAAAATAAACTTTTAATATTCATATTATTTTTTTTGATAGTTTCTTCGTGTTCAGGATTTGGAACCAAAAGATCAGATAAATCTGATGAGTTTTTAATTGAAAAAAAGAATCCATTAATAATGCCACCAGATATAGATAATTTACCAAAACCCAAAGACGGAGTAGAAGTTGAAGAAAAAGAAAACAATTTTAAAGAAAGTTTAAAATCAAATAATTTAGAAACTGAAAATTCTAACCAAGATGAATCTAGTACACTTCAAGAGTCTATAATTAAAAAAATAGAACAATAATGAGTGCAAATTTAATTTTTCAAAGATTTAATTTAAGAATAAAATCAAAAGATCAAAAAAAAATGTCTCAATATATAAAAAGACTTAATAAGTCAGAATGGCCTAAATTTTTTAAGTGTTTTAAAAAAAATTATAGATACGATTACGATAAAAAATTAGTTCAAAAATATAAGAATATTAAAAATATTAACATTATCGGTATGGGAGGATCTTCTTTAGGAACGAAAGCTATTTACAATTTTTTGAATCACAAAATAAAAAAAAAAGTTGAATTTTCAGAAAATATAAATTTAAAAAAAAAAAACAAGAACAGAAAGTTGAATATAATAATTTCCAAATCTGGTAATACACTAGAAACAGTTGTTAATTTTCATTCTAAATTTAATAATAAAGATAAAAATATTTTTATTACAGAAAAAACAAATAATTATCTGCAAAAATTGGCAAACAAACTTAAATCCGATGTAATTGAGCACAAAAACTTTATTGGTGGCAGATTTTCAGTTTTATCAGAAGTTGGTATGTTACCAGCACAACTTATGGGTTTAAATGAGAGTAAATTTAAAAGGTTAAATGATTTAATAGTTAAAAAAAAATTTTTAAATAATTTAATTCATAATACTTTAGCCACACATCAACTTGTAAAAACAAAAAGGTTTAACTCAGTTATTTTAAATTATGATCCTTACTCAGAAGATTTTTTTAAGTGGTATCAACAATTAATTTCTGAAAGTTTAGGTAAAAATTCTAAGGGTATATTTCCAATTATATCAACAATGCCAAAAGATAATCATAGTATACTTCAGTTATATCTAAGTGGTTTTAAGTCAAACTTTTATACTTTTTATATTGTTGAAGAAAAAAATACTTTAAAATTAAATTCTAAATTATTATTTGATAATTTTAATTTTCTAAAACAAAAAAAAGCTTTTGAAATTTTAAACTCTCAACGTATTGCTACTCAAAACATTTTTAAACAAAAAAATATACCTTTTAGATCTTTTTATTTAAAAAAAAGAAACGAAGAAACTATGGGAGAATTATTTTGCTTTTTTACTTTGGAAGTAATTTTATTATCACATCTATTAAAAGTTAATCCTTTAAATCAGCCAGAGGTAGAATTAGTTAAAAAAGAAACATTTAAAATACTTAAAAATTAAAGAAACCAAAAATTATTTTTGAAGATCCATATATTTCTTTTCTTGCAATCTTAAAGTTTTCGTGAAATTCATCTATCGATTTTTTATTTCTGTGAATAATGATTAATGATTTAGAATTTAAAATTTTAGAGTTTGCAATTTTATTCAACAAAATTTTTAAATTTTTATCTTTGAATGGTGGATCTAAAAAAACAATATCGAACTTATAATTTAATTTTTTTAAACTATTTAAGTCATATATATTTTTTTTATTTATTTCTGCTTTTTTACTGAAATTTAAATTATTTAAATTTTTGATTAATAAATTAGTTGCCAGCTCATAATTTTCAAAAAATATAACCTTTTTGACACCTCTCGATATCGCTTCTAATCCAAATGAACCAACGCCTGAAAAGAGATCTAGAACAATGCATTTTTTTAGTTCTAAACTTAGTAAATTTGAGTGATTTAAAATATTAAATATAGATTGCCTGACTATATTTTTTAAGGGTCTTGTTTTTTTGTTTATGGGAAGTAAAATTTTTTTACCCTTTGCTATACCTGAAATTATTCGCATTAATTATCTATTACTTTATAACCTATGTCTTTTCTGAAATGACCTTTTTTCCAATTTAATTTTTTAATTAAATCAAGACTTTTACTTCTGGCTATGGCAAATTTTCGATCTAATGATACAAAATTTAAAACTCTTCCTCCAGTTGAGTAATATTCGTTATTTTCAAATTTTGTGCCAGCATGAAAAATGAATTGATTTTCATTATTTTTTAATTCATTTAAGTTTTTTATTAAAATATTTTTTTGAAAACTATCAGGATATCCTTTTGAGGATAGAACTATACAAATGCTTTTTTTATTTTTCCAAACTAATTTAATTTTTTCTAAATCTCCATTCATGCAAGATTCTAAAATTTCTAAAAAATCATTTTTTAATAATGGTAATATAGTTTGACATTCTGGATCACCCATTCTAACATTAAATTCAATTAGATAAGGTTCTTTATTTTTAATCATAAGACCAGCATATAAAAAACCAATATATTTTCCATTTGCTTTCTTTAGATAATTTAATGTTGGTAAAATTATTTTATTAATTATTTTTTCTTCAAGACTATTACTTATAAGTCTTGATGGTGAATATGCGCCCATACCACCTGTATTTTTTCCTTTATCTCCATCAAAAACTCTTTTGTGATCTTGTGCAGTATTAAAAATTTTAAAAGTTTTATTATCATACAATATAAAAAAACTCATTTCTTCTCCCTTCAGAAAATCTTCGATCAATATTTCTTTAGCTTTACCAAATTTACCGCCAAAAATTTCTAGTACTGCTTTTTTAGCATCTAAAAAACTTTCACAAACATAAACCCCCTTACCAGCCGCTAATCCATCTGCTTTTACTACTAAAGGATATTTTTTTGTTTTTAAATAATTTAAAGAAGAAGGTGTATCATATAAAATTTTAAAATCTGCAGTTGGAATTTTTTCACATTCACATATTTTTTTTGTAAAAATTTTTGAACCTTCTAATTTTGAGCAAAATTTATCTGGACCAAAAACTTTTAATTTATGTAGACTTAGAAAATCAACTATACCTTTAACCAAAGGCTCTTCTGGACCAACAATTGTTATGTCTATATTTTTATCAATTAAAAAGGATTTAATTTTTTCAAAATTGTTTAAATCAATCTCGATATTTTCAGCAATATTACTAGTTCCTCCATTACCAGGTATGCAAAAAATTTTACTAATTTTTTTTGATGCGTATATTTTTTGGCAAATTGCATGTTCTCTTCCTCCACTACCAATTATTGCAATTCTCATGTATACTTTTTTATATAATGACTGATAAAATAGCTAGATTAAAATATTTAAATAATTCTTTTGAAATTATTGAAAACGGTACTCATGTTATCTGTGCTGTAACAGGTAAAAAAATCTTTTTAGAAAATTTAAATTATTGGAATGTCGAGCTTCAAGAACCTTATTTTTCTTACATAGAAGCTAATTCAAAAAAAAAAGAAAAAATCTAGATTTATTTCCACCTATTATGGGTCAATATCCACTGCGAAGGATTCTTTAAAATCATTTTTTCTAATATTTTATTTAGTTCTAAAGTGATTTCTTCAATGCTTAGATAATGATTTAATTTAATTGGTTTATCTATAGTCAAATTAAATTTTATATTATCATATCTCTCGATATAAACTGGCACAATCTCACAATCATATTTTTTTACGATTTGTGCGGGTATAGTTGTAGTAGATGCCGGAACTCCAAATAAATTACACTTTACTCCTTCCGTAACTCTTTGGTCAATCATTAGAGCAACAGAAAAGTTTTTTTTAAGCAAATTTAAAAGTTCTCTAGTACCACTAATTCCTTTTTTTATTTGATTTTTACAAATATATTTTACTCTAATTTTTTCCATAATTTTATTCAGAAAAATATTATTTAATGGCCTGTAAATTGCAGAAAGATTTATACCCGCATCTTCTATAAACATCGCCATTAATTCAAAATTACTAAAATGTCCAGATACAAATACTACTTTTTTATTTTTTGATTTAATTTCTTCAAGGTGATTATTTCCTTTAATTTTAACGTATTTTTTTAAATATCCTTTTTTAAATTTACTTAAATAAACATACTCTGATAATATTCTTCCATAATTAGAAAAAACATCGTTAACTATTTTATCTTTATTATTAATGTTTAAACTCGAATTTCCTTCAATAATATTAAGATTTTTTTTTATAATTTTATCCGATCTGATTTTTTTACCAAATAATTTTCCGATTTTTGATCCTAAATTTGATGCATTTTTGTATCCTATAGATTTAAATAAAATAAAAAAAATTATTATTATAATAAATTGAAAAAAATATTTAATTAATTTCATAAACTTTTTAATAAAAATTTTTTAAAATTAGAATTGTTTTGTATAGATAAGTCTACATCGGTAAATTTGACTTTAAAGTTTCTGAATTTATTAATTTTCATAAAATCTTTTTCAGTAGTAACAATTTTTAAACTATGTTTTGTCGCTAATTTTCTAATTTTATTAATATCAGAAGTTTTATAATTAAAGTGATCTGGAAATATTAATTTTTTTGATATTTTAATTTTATTTTCTTGTAATAAATTAAAAAAGTTTTCAGGAGTTCCTATACCACAAAAAGCAAGATATTTTGCTTTTAAGTTAAATTCTTTTTTGTTTTTTAAAAAATATTTTCCATTATATATTTTTATTTTATTATTAAACTTTCTGATCTTTTTAATTAGATTTGGATTTTTTTTACCATTTATGAATACAATATCGTATTTTTTTAAATTATATAAATCTTCTCTCAAAGGTCCCGCCGGTAAAATCATGCCATTTCCCACACTATTAACACTACTGAAACAAACTATAGTCATAGAATATTTAATCGACTTGTCTTGAAGTCCATCATCAAAAATCGCAATGTTTTTATTTGATTTTTCAATTTTTTTTATAGCATCAATTCTTTTATTTGGTAAAATTAAATTTGTACTCTTTGAAAGTAATTTTTGCTCATCAATTTGATTTTTGTATTTTTTTTTAATTACAAAAGTTCTATATTTTTTTTTTAAAATTTCGTTTAATTTTAGTACTAGCTGTGTTTTACCTGTTCCCCCTAAATAAATATTACCAACACACACTGTTGTAATATTTGATTTATAAGAACTTTTGAAGTTTTTAAAAAAAATAATCAATCTAGTAATTAATGTAAGGGGCCATATAAGAAATACAATTAAACTATTTTTTTTCCAAAAGTTTGGTTTTAATAGGTTCACTCTAAATCAATTTATTAATTTCAAAATAAGTTGAATTTAATATTTTTTCTCCATATTTTATAATTTTTTTATTATCAAAAATTAATCTTTTCTTATATAGTGAGTTTTCAATAATCTTTATTCCTTGTTTATAGTTAGAAAATACAGTTGAAATATTCATATTTTTTAATTTTTCATATATTTCACTGAAATTATTGACATTTGGACCATGAATAATTTTACATCCAAATTTTGCAGGTTCCAGGGGATTTTGTCCACCGTGTTTAATTAAGGATCCCCCCATGAATACTGTATTAGATATTCTATAAAATTTATTTAATTCACCATAAGCATCAACAATATAAATATCTATGTTTGGATCAATTTTTTTATTTGAACTATGTAAATGTACTTTTAATGAATATTTTTCAATTTCTTTTTTTATTTCATTAGTTCTTTCTATATGTCTAGGAACAATTATAGAGATGATTTTTTTAAATTTTTTTATATTTTTAAAATGTAAATGATTTTTAATAATAAAATTTTCTTCATTGTAGTGAGTGCTAGCAGCAGTAATTAAAATTTTTTTATTTTTAAAAAAAATAAGTTTATTTTTTTCTAGAAAATCAGTTTTAACTTTTTTACTTGTAGTAAACTTTAAGTTTCCACGATTGATAATTTTTTTTGCTCCTAGAATATTTAATCTTTTTTGTGTTTCTATATTTTGTGCTAAGCATAAATCAAATTTTTTAAATATTTCTTTTGAAAAACTTTTGATTTTTTTCCATCTCTTAAATGATTTTAAAGTCATTCTACCATTTATTAGTATTAATTTTATTCTATTATGATGTATATTATTTATAAGATTTGGCCAAACCTCGGATTCACAAAGAAAAAAAATAGATGGTTTCCAGTATTTAATAAATCTATTTAAAATTAAATTATTATCTATAGGAAAAAATTGATGAATTGTTTTTTTTAATTTAAGTTTTTTAAATATTTTTGATGAACTTAATGTGGTGGTTGTGATAAGAATTTGATTAATTTTCGGACTTGTTTCTAATTTTTCTATAATAGGAATTATACTTAAAAGTTCACCAACACTTGAACAGTGAAACCAAATTAACTTACCATTTTTTCTTTTTATAGACTTAAAACCATATCTTTCTAAAAATCTAAATATACTTTCTTTTTTATTTAAAATTCTATAAATTATAATTAAGGGTGATAATATTAAAAAACAGTAACTTAATATTCTATAAAATACTAGCATCAGTTTTTTGATATCTGTTTCTCATAAAAATTTTTATAGATATTTGAATTTTTCAAGAGATTATCGTGATTGCCACTTGCCACAACCTTTCCTTTGTGAATAACATAAATTCTTTGCGAATTAATGACCGTCGAAAGTCTATGAGCTATTACTAGTGTAGTTTTTCCTTTGGTTAGAGTATTTATTGCTTTTTGTATTTTTGACTCTGTCTCAGAATCTAATGATGAGGTTGCCTCATCTAATAATATTATTTTACTTTTTTTTAACATAGCTCTAGCTATTGATACTCTTTGCTTTTCACCTCCAGATAATCTTACGCCATTTTCACCTATTATTGTTTCGTAACCATTGGGCATTTTATTTATAAATTCTTCACAATACGACAGTTTAGAAACTTCAATAATATCCTCATCTGTTGAATTAAGATTTGAGTATTTAATATTATTTTTTATCGTATCATCAAAAAGGGATGTGTCCTGGCTAACTAAGGAAATATTTTCTCTAAGTGAAATTAAAGAAAAATTTTTTATTGACTGATTGTCAATTAATATTTCTCCTGCATTTGGCTCATAAAATCGAGGTATTAAGTTCATTATTGTGGTTTTGCCAGCTCCACTATGTCCTACCAAAGCTGTAAATTTTCCTCCTTCAATATTTAAATTTACAGAATCTAAAATTAAATTATTTTTAGTTGAATATTTAAAATTGACATCTTTGAATTCTATTGAACCATTAGTTGTTAATAATTTTTTATCTGAATTTTCATCAATTATCTCTGCATCAATTATAGGAAGAATTCTTTTTGCAGCTGATAATCCTTTATGAATTCCAATATTTAATGTCGCTAAAGATCTGACAGGTTGATATGCAAGCATCATTGCAGCTAAAAAAGAAAAAAATTGGTTAATACTTAATTTATCTTCTAAAACCAAACTTCCTGCAAAATAAATTAAACCCCCAATCATCAATCCGGTAAGAGTTTCCATTATGGGAGCAGCTCTTATCATTACTTTAGTTATTTTGATTGATTTGTTTTTTAAATTTTCTAGATATCCTTCTGCTCTATCATTTTCATAATTTTCTCTTTGGAAAATTTTTATTATTTTATGATTTTTAAATATTTCTAAAAGGTATGATGAAATTATCCCTGATACTTCCATTGTCTGTGTTGATATTTTACCCATTCTTTTTCCAAGTGACTTTGCCGCAATTGACGCCAAAGGAATCATTATGATTGCAAACAGTGCCAACCTCCAATTTTGGTAAAACATTACTGACAGAAGTCCTATTAATGTTAAGGTATCTTTTGTAATTAATAATACAGTATCAGTAACCAAGGTTTCTATCATTGCCACATCTACTGTTAAGTGAGTTAAATACTTTCCAGAATGTTTTTTATCCATTGTTTCAATATTTGAAGACACAATAGATTTAAAAAGTTGTTTCTGCATAATTTTTTTAATTTCTGCGCCAATAGAAATTAAAATAGACTTTGCTATGTATAAAGAAATTCCCTTCGTGGAAAAAGCAACAAAAATTGCTATAGGAATTAAAATCATTAATTTTAAATTTTTTTCTAAGAAAATTTTTTCAATTGCTGGGTCAAGAAGATAAGCTATCGACGATGTGCTTACTGCAACAATAACTGAAAACAAAATTGAAAGAAATATTTTTCTTATAAATTTACTAGTATAATTTTTATACAATCTTTTTAAAATTTGAAAATTAGTCATAAATTAAATTTTATTAATAATAATATTAGTTAAAATTATTAAACCTAATAAGTTATTGCTCTTAAAAATACCTAAACATTTTAATTTATTTGATTTATCAAATTGGTATATTTGAAAAAAAAACAAATGTATCGCCACTATTAATATTCCAATAAAGAAAAAATAATTAAATTCTAGCAATAATCCCATAATAAAGTTAGATAAAATGAATATAAAGTAACATGTTGATAAAAATATTTTTGGATTATCTTTAAATTTTATTGATGTTGATTTTACTCCTATAATTTCATC
>MDTE01148378.1_pt1 | contig 11098 bp, 17 predicted proteins | sample 811231 | NCBI WGS metagenome assembly MDTE01 (sample SAMN05326651, study PRJNA326480) | marine metagenome | isolation source: seawater | place: Indian Ocean: Red Sea | collected 2010 | reverse complement strand
TGGCTGCAGGCTTCTTGGCTGCAGGCTTCTTGGCTGCAGGCTTCTTGGCTGCAGGCTTCTTGGCTGCTAGGAGTTTTTCTGCAGCAGCGGCTTCTCTAATTTCTCGTCTTTCTGAACCAAGAACCTGTGCGGAATGAGGATGTTCTGCACCAGAATAAATTTTCAATCGCTTGAGCATTTGTCGACCAAGCTTGGTCTTCGGCAACATCCCTCTGACAGCTAATTCAATAATTCGTTCTGGATGACGCTCTTGCATACGCGTATAAGGTATCTCTTTAAGATTCCCAGGATGCTGGCTATGACGCTTGTATATTTTCTTCTCTGCCTTGAGTCCGGTAACTTTCACCTCGGTAGCGTTGATTACGATAACGAAATCACCAGACAGCATATGAGGCACATACGTGGGCCTATGCTTTCCCATAAGAAGTGTGGCAACTTGGGTTGCAAGCCGGCCGAGAACCTGACCACTCGCGTCAATAACCTGCCAGTCACTTACGACTTCAGAAACACTCGGATTATATTGTTTTATTTTGGTAACCATATTCAATCCATAATTCTCAACATCTTATTCTACGCCTAAGTCGACTCAGTCAACAGCAGCATAAACAGGCAATCCACACTCTCCGGATCCGTTATACACAATCTTGGTTAAACAAAGACCCTCTGCAGGCATAACGTTGCTTGCTGCCCCACGCTTTGCTGAACTCAGTAACTCATCGACAATGTCAATCGGAGAGTTGCCTCGACCGACGTCATACAGAACGCCAACAATACGCCGCATTTGTTGATGCAGGTAGGCATTAGCTGTTACTGTAATTTCTACATTGTCATCGTGACGTATGGTTGAAGCGTGTTCAACAACACGCGTTGTTGGTGCAGTATCTGGAGTACTAGGGCCTGCAAAAGCAGCAAAATCATGGGATCCAATAAAGGCTTGACTAGCATTATTCATTATCACTGCGTCAAGATTTGCGCGTACATGAGTGACGAAATGTCTTCCCAGAGCTGGCTGAGATTGCGCATCATTAAACGTATATACATATGTACGTGATAAGGCGTCACTACGTGGATCAAATCCCCTAGGTCCGCCTTGAACCTGCTGAGCACACATAATGCGCACATCTTTTGTCATATGGTAATTCAATGCTTTCCTGACCTGATCCGGTGCCATGTCTGTCTGATGGTCGAAACGACCGACCTGTCCTCTTGCATGAACTCCAGAATCTGTGCGACTAGCAAAATACACTCTTATATTTTTTTGAAAAATCTTAAGTAAGGCTTTTTCAATCTCACCCTGAACAGTTCTAGCGTTGGACTGCAACTGAGAGCCATGGAAATCAGTCCCGTCGTATTCGACGACTAATCCGATACGCATCTAAGATCTAATCGATCAGCTCAATTAGTGCCATTTCCGCAGCGTCGCCAGGTCGCACACCCAGACGAGTGATACGAGTGTAACCGCCATTTCGTTCCTCAAAACGAGGAGCTATATCATCGAACACCGCCTTCAAAACTGATTTATCAGTGATGAAGGCTGCTGCTTGCCGCCGATCGTGAAGGGTGCCGCCCTTACCCAAACTAACCATTTTCTCAGTTAAAGGACGAATTGCTTTAGCCTTAGCAACCGTAGTCTTGATCCGACCATGGCGAAGCAAATCGGTCACCATGATTCTGAACATAGCCCTACGCGGACCTGAAGCCCGACCAAACTGCCTACCTGATATCTTATGCCTCAATAGCTTGTTCCTCAGAACCCTCAGCAGCAGCCTCTTCAGTATCACCACTTTCCGTGGAGGATGCATCATCTTCGGGCAACATATTCCTCTCGGCGAGCTTGTCATAAAGTTCATCAAGTGACTTCTGACCAAAATTTCTAATCTTGAGTAGTTCGGCCTTGGGTATAGAAATCACTTCGCCAACACGATTCAATCCAGCACGTTTCAAACAGTTGAGCGTTCGCGCAGAAAGAGCAAGAGTTTCCACCAAAGTATTGTAAACATCAGGAGAAATACCAAGGCCTGCGGCGGGACTAGCTTCTTCCTCTGGTTCTTTATCAAGTCTCGTAAACAGGAAAAAACGTTCCATCAATGAATTTCCTGAAGATTGAATGGCTTCAAGTGGCGTGATGGTCCTATCAGTCCAAACCTCGACAATTAAACGCTCAAGGTCAGATCTCTGTCCTACGCGGGTTGGTTCCACCGAGAAATTAGCTTTACGAACGGGTGTAAAGACCGCGTCTACTGGCAGAACACCTATCGGCAAGCCTTCATCTTGACTTGCGGGTTCATAACCAACTCCCTGCTCAACATTGAATTCCACAGAAAGCCTCGCATCAGCACTATCAAGAGTAGCAAGATGATGCTCGGGGTTTACAATTTCGAAATCGGCCGTCGCCATAATATCTCCGGCGCGTACTTCCCCTTCACCATCAACCTCAAGACGCAATCTACCAGGACGTTCAGACAATGAGCGTATACGAATACCTTTAATGTTCAACAAAAACTCAACCACTTCTTCACGCATATGAGGGATCGTGGAGTACTCATGAAGAGCGCCAACGACCTTCACCCATGTGATAGCAGTGCCAGGCAACGAATTGAGCAGCGAACGCCTCAAGGGGTTACCCAACGTCACACCCCAACCGCGCTCCAGGGGTTCTACAACGAACCGACCATAATGCTGTTCATTTTCTTGAATAGTAATAGAAAGATCTGGAATTTCTGGCGCTGCAGGGGGCAATTCCTCCTGGGGAGTAATGCCGTACATTCGTTCAAGCATATGGGTAATCTACCTCCTAGAGTAGTACTCGACTATTTGACGTGTATCAATCGAAAGTTCGACTTCATTCGTGCCCGGGACCGTGACAACCTCACCAATATGTTTATCAGAATCCACATTCAGCCAACTGGGGATCACTGAATTCGAACCCATACCTGCAGAAACGATTTCGAACAACCCCGTCTGCTTGGACTGCTCACGCCAACTGATACGATCACCAGGCTTCACTTGGTAAGAAGGAATGTTCACCTTTTTCCCGTTAACCTGAATATGACCATGACCTACAATCTGTCGGGATTGCGGGCGGGAGTCAGCAAATCCTAGTCGATAAACAACATTATCAAGCCGACTCTCTAGAAGTTGAAGAAGACGATCACCCGTCACCCCATCGAGACGGCTAGCTTTCTTATAGTAGTTACGAAATTGCCTCTCAAATACTCCATATATCGCACGCGCCTTCTGCTTTTCGCGGAGCTGCGTCCCATATTCTGATATTCTTCTTCGACGCTGCTGAGTAGACTTGTCGCCGGGAGCACTTTTGCGGCGTTCCCAAGCACATTTACCAGAAGGTTTTGAGCAGAGCTTCATACCAAAGCGTCGGCAGTTTTTACATTTAGGTCCAGTGTACCTTGCCATTTAAATCCTTAAATTACTCATTACGTTTTACTGTTTTCCACCATAGAACTGACTAATAAAAGCACATATTCAACCATATAAATACTTAAACTCGACGCTTTTTCGGAGGCCTGCATCCATTATGAGGCACGGGAGTAACATCTCGTATCGACACAACACGTATCCCCGCCCCTTGAATCGCCCGAATCGCAGCCTCTCGACCAGAACCAGGACCCTTCACCATCACATTAACCGTTTTCAAACCGTGTTCTGTCGCAGCTCGAGCTGCTGTTTCTCCAGCGCGTTGTGCGGCAAATGCAGTAGATTTTCTTGAACCGCGAAAACCCATAGCTCCGGCACTGCTCTGAGAAATTACATTTCCTTGCGGATCAGTAAACGTAATAAGAGTGTTGTTAAAAGTGGCGCTAATAAAGGCTTTGCCCTGAGGTACAAATTTCTTTTCACGCCTACGAGATCGTTGCCTTGGCATATTTCTTTCTTTTTAAGTTAGTTTGTTAGTTGCGGTTTTTAGCTTAATAATTTTCACAGTAAATGAAGAATAAACGAGTTTGAAGCCAAGTCGCTACGGAGCCACAACTCGTTTACGCCCAGCAACCGTTTGCCGGCGACCGCGTTTTGTTCGCGCATTAGTTTTTGTTCGCTGGCCTCGAACAGGTAACCCACGGCGATGCCGAAGGCCTCTAAAACTCTGAATATCCGTTAATCGGCGAATGTTCAATTGGGTCTCTCGTCGAAGATCACCTTCAATCAAAAGGCCGGTCCTCTCGACTGCACTTCTAACTCGAGCTAAATCTTCATCCGACAGATCTCGGACTCGAGTTGTATCTCCCATCCCTGAATCCGCAACAATTTTTTTTGATGTCGACCGACCAATCCCATAGATCGAAGTCAAGGCGATTTCAAGTCTCTGATTATCTGGAATATTTACACCGGCAATAATCGCCATAAAACGATTTCTCCTATTCAGTCACTAACCCTGCCGCGCCTTGAGGCGGGGAGTTTGTTTGTTAATCACGTACACGCGGCCCTTTCGACGAACAATTTTGCTGCCAGGGTGTTTAGCCTTGACTGATGCCTTTACTTTCATAATTTATCTCGTTTTATCTCCATAACACGCTCAGCCAAAAACTGATCAGATAACTACTATTTAAATCGGTATGTAATTCGCCCACGAGTTAGATCGTATGTGGAAAGCTCGACTAAAACTTTATCGCCAGGAAGAATGCGAATAAAGTTTTTACGAATTTTTCCTGATGCATGTGCCAAAACTTCATGACCATTCGGAAGTTCGATCTTAAAAAAAGCGTTAGGTAACGCCTCATTAACAAGACCTTCTACTTCTATTGCTTCCTTTTTTGCCAAGTTATACTCCGCCTACTTGCCGATTATCACTGTTATTCAACTGTGAGCACCAGCGGACCGTCCTCCGTAATAGCTACCGTATGTTCAAAATGACACGACAGAGAACCGTCTGCTGTCACAACCGTCCACTCATCATCAAGTGTCCGTGTCTGCCATCCACCAACATTCACCATCGGTTCTATCGCCAAAACCAACCCAACCTGAAGCTCGAGACCCTGACCAGATTTCCCGAGATTAGGAACCTGCGGTGGCTCATGTAAGCGTTTTCCAATCCCATGACCAACATATTCACGAACCAATTCGTAAGACCTAGGAACCACATACGTCTCAATAGCATTAGATATATCACCTATGCGATTTCCATGGCGGGCTGCGTTAATCCCCGCCTCCAACGACTCACGAGTCGTATCAATCAGATCGTCCTTTTCTCTTGTCGAGTCACCTACAACCTTTGTCATCGCATAATCGCTGTTATACCCGTCCACCAAAGCACCGCAGTCAAGAGTAACTAAGTCGCCCGATCGTACAATTCGATCTCCAGGTATACCGTGCACAATTTCTTCATTAATCGATATGCATGCTGTTGCTGGAAACCCATAAAGACCTAAAAACCCAGGTTTTGCACCTTCAGATTCAATTGCCTCACGAGCAATTGAATCCATCTCCCGAGTCGTTATTCCCTGCTCGAGCGCATCGAACGCCTTTCTAACAGCAAACGCGACAACACGACCCGCCTCACGCATCGCTTGCAATTCTAATCTTGTCTTCAAAACGGGACTTAGAGCAAAATTGCTGCCAGAAACGATTTTGGGTGTCGATTCACTGTTCAAAGAACGAACGCTCCTCATTATATCTCAAATACGCGCTCAGTTGAATGGTGCACCGGATCTTATTGCTGTACTAAGTTTGGCAAATACCGCATCAGGTGTTCCTGTAGCAATTACCTCAGCTACATTCCTATGCAGTTGGTAGTAGTCCAGAACAGGAGCCGTCAACTCTTCGTACACCTTCATGCGATTCTTAACAGCATCAGGCCTGTCATCGTCTCGGACTATCACGTCCCCCGCACATTGATCACAAACACCTGACTTAACAGGTGGATCTACTTCCAAGTTATAAGGCGTCTGGCATTCTTTGCAGACAACTCTGCTGGATAACCTCCGTATGAGTTCGTCAGTGTTGACTGACATATGAATAACTTGATCGATAGGTAAATTAGCGTGGTCGAGCGCTTTATCAAGTGATTTCGCCTGAACTAGAGTTCTCGGAAAACCATCAAGTAATACACCTTCGGGATCAGCGATATGCTGTTGAATCATCGCTATTATGTCCGAATCTGGTACCAACTCGCCACTATCCATAAACTTCTTAGCAAGTAAACCTAATTCGGTACCTGATGCAACTTCAGAACGTAGCATGTCTCCGGTTGATAGGTGCGTCATGCCGGTCGACTCCGCAAGTCGACGTGCCTGCGTCCCTTTACCCGCTCCTGGGGGGCCCAATAAAACTATACGCATTTACTCATAAACAGTCGCTAGCGGACGAATCCTTCATAGTTTCGCATCAACAATTGCGATTCCAATTGTCGCATTGTGTCCAGTGCAACACCCACCATAATAAGCAGGCTTGTACTTTGAAGTATGGTCGTGGCGTTAGGTAAATTAGTAACCAACTGGGCGAGGTACGGCACGATGGCAACACCACCTAAAAATAACGCACCACCCCAAGTAATGCGCAAGACGACACGCATTAGATAAATTTTGGTTGGGGGCCCGGGGCGAATACCAGGAACGAAACCACCATTTTTTTGAAGGTTTTCCGCGAGATTCTGTTGATTGTGAACAACTAATGTATAAAAGAAGGTGAAGATAACCACGAGTAAAAACACCGCTACCCAATACATGGTACTCGTCGGCCCAAATGAATTTTGAAAGAAATTAGCTATATTCGAGATAAGCCCACCCGAGCCATCATTAAAATAACTGGCAACCACTGAAGGCAAAATCAAAATCGAAAAAGCAAATATTAATGGAATCATTCCAGCTGCATTCACGCGCAACGGGATATGAGTGGCGCCCGATTGTCTATACATCTGACCACCCCGGAATACACTTCGTCCATATTGAACAGGAATTTTTCGCTGCGCTTCAGCGAAATATACAATCAAATAAACAATCGCTATCGCAATGAATATAAGCATCCCAACTTGAAAAGTTTGTTCACGCAACAACCATAATTGGCCAACAACCTGTGGCAGGGTAGAAACGATACCTGCAAAGATGATCAAGGATATCCCGTTACCGATACCTTTCTCAGTAACAAGCTCTCCCATCCATACCAATAACATCGTTCCAGCCGTCATCGCTGTTAATATCGTAACCGTGTTCAAAGTGTCAGCCCCAAAACCAATACCAGTGATAGCGGCTCCACTTTGTGAAGCAAATCCACCTGCGAACAAATTCAATTGACCATAACCTTGAAGGAAAGCCAACGGAACAGTCAAATAGTGTGTGTATCGGTTTATCGCCTGACGACCTCCTTCTCCTTCCTGAGAAAGATTTTTCAGAGTAGGAATAATAGGTGTCATTATTTGCAGGATGATGGATGCTGTGATGTAGGGATACACGCCAAGTGCAGCAATAGAAAGGTTCCTGAGCGCACCTCCTGAAAACAGATCAAGAAAACCGAGCAAAGGGTTCGCTTCAAAAGCAGCCGCTAAAGCCTCTCTATCCACTCCTGGAACGGGGACATGAGCGAAAAATCTAAATAAAACCAGAATCCCCAGTGTGAACAGAATCCTGAATCGAAGATCCGGGATACGCCAAGCATCCGCTGCAGCACGGAATAAGGCAGGTACTGCAGATTCGGAGGTTTGTGTAGCCTGGGTCATGATTACTTAATCTATTTAGCTATCGTTGATTCGCCTGATTCATCTGCCCCTACTACTGTGGCAGTTCCTCCAGCATCCTCAATCTTTTGTTGAGCACGCTTGCTAAAAGCATGCGCAATAACATTCAATTTCTTGGTAAGTTTGCCATTGCCAAGGATCTTGATGTGTGCGTTTCTCTTACGAACAGCACCTACAGCTACGAGATTTTCAACCGTTACGTCTGAACCGGATTTAAACTGTTCAAGAGATTGAACGTTAACAGGTATCGATTCCACACGGAAAATATTGGTGAAACCACGCATGTGTGGCAAACGTTTTATAAGTGGGAGTTGACCACCTTCAAACAGAAACGGAACATTACCACGCTGTTTCTGTCCCTTAGAACCTCGACCGGAATAAGTACCATTCCCGGAACCGTCACCTCGACCGACACGTTTACGATTTTTATTTGAATTTTTAGAAGGTTTTAATTGATGGAGACCAGACATATCTAAATTACTACCTAGAGCGAATTATCATTAGCTAAATATTTACTTTGTTTCCTCTACAGCAACCAAATGCAAAACTTTTTTTAACATGCCTCGAATCTGAGGACTGTCGTTCTTTGTAACCGCATGCCGAATCCTGTGGAGCCCGAGCGCTTTAAGGGTCGCTTTCTGATCCGGCTTAATACCTATTTCACTCTTTAATTGTGTAATGCGTAATTGGGGCATAGTTTATTGAATCTACGAGTTTTCTTCTTCGAGAGAAGACGTTATACCTTTTCTTCGTTCAATCGCGACAATGGGATCTCGGAGTTGATGAAGTGCATCGAGTGTAGCTCTCACAATATTAATCGTATTGGCTGAACCAAATGTCTTTGAGAGTACATCCTTTACGCCAACTGCCTCCATAACCGCGCGAACACCACCTCCTGCAATCACACCCGTCCCGGGTGCAGCAGGTTTCAACAAAACCTTCGCACCAGAAAATTTTGATGTGATTTCGTGAGGAATTGTTGGTCCATTCAATTCGACATGCGACATAGCCTTTTTGGCAAATGTTGTACCCTTCCGCACTGCATCAGGAACAGCACCCGCAGCACCAAGAGCGGCACCAACATTTCCATTACCATCTCCGACTACAACCATTGCGTTGAATGTCAGGTTTCTGCCGCCTTTGACTACTTTAGAAACTCTGCGAATCTTTACGACTCGCTCAACAAGACCGGAATCTTCTTCTTCACGCCTTGGACGTCGAGATCGACGTTCCCCTCCTTGCCTACGTGCACTACCTGGCCCGCGAGCGTCTGAATTATTGCCTCTACCGGGCCCATTACGTGAATCATTCTGAGACGCAACCATTAAAAGTTAAGTCCTCCTGATCGAGCAGCATCAGCTAGCGCTTTAACTCGACCGTGATATTTGTAACCACCTCGGTCAAATACAACCTTGGTAATGCCAGCTGAAAGAGCGGACTTGGCAATTTTTTCACCAACCGCTTTTGCGATATTCGTCTTCACATCGTCACTTTTAATATCGAGTGATGTCGCCGCAGCCAAAGTATGACCACGATCGTCATCAATCACTTGAGCATAAATATGATTACTACTACGAAAAATGGCCAATCTAGGACGCGACGACACGCCCCGTATATTCTTACGAACACGTCGATGCCTGATCCACCTTTTTCGAGTATCGAACTTTCTATTGCCCATTGCTAAACACCCGTTCCAACTGCTGTTTTACCAGCTTTACGTCGAATGACTTCGTCTGAATACTTAATACCTTTACCCGTATACGGGTTTGGTTTTCGAACCTTCCGTATTCGAGCCGCCTGATCACCTACGTCTTCTTTGCTAGGACCACTAACAACAATGAACGTCTGACCATCAGCCGTAAGTTTATTATTTCCAATCGGTTGAATATCAATAGGGTGAGAATACCCAACATTAACTTCCAATCCTTGACCCTTTTGTTGCACTCTGTAACCAGTTCCGATCAGCTCGAGTCTCTTTGAAAAACCATCCGAACAACCAATCACCATATTATTAAGCAAACTACGAGTAAGACCATGCAAGGCCCGTTGTTCAGGTTCGTCATCTGATCGATTCACGCTAAGTACCCCATCAGTCAAATCGATTCTCATACTCGCCGGAAAAGTACGCGCCAACTCTCCAGCCTTACCTTTTACAGTCACTGTAGTACCGTCGAGCTTAATCTCGACCCCATCAGGAACAATTATCGGAGCTTGACCTATTCGAGACACTGTATATCTTCTCTCACAAAAAACATGTTTCTAGTTATTGAACCAAGACCGTAGTCTTACCAAATGTAAAAAAGCAATTCCCCGCCGACACCCTCACGACGAGCCTGCTGGCCTGTCATAACTCCCTTTGAAGTAGACATAAACGCAACTCCAAGACCACCGAAATATCGAGGCACTTCGTTCTTGCCAACATAAACCCTCAGGCCAGGTTTACTTACGCGTTTCAACCCTTGGATTACAGGAGATTTATCTTCGTAGTAACGCAACTTAACTTCAAGTGTTTTGGCAGTTGAATCGGTTTCTTGAACCGAGAAACTCGATATAAATCCCTCTTCAGCAATGAGCTTCAAAAGAGAAGACTTCATACGAGACGCAGGTATCTGAAGTGATTCATGTCGCACTTGAACCGCGTTACGTATTCGGGTGAGCATATCGGCTATTGGATCTGTTACTGGCAACTTTACAAATTCTCTCGATTTAAAATAGTGAGTATCACAAGCTTCCCTTACGTATTCCAGGCAACTCGCCTTTCAACGCAAGGTCACGAAAAGCGATTCGGGATAGGCCAAAAAAACGCATGTAGCCCCTGGGACGACCCGAAACAGCGCAACGGTTGCGCAAACGTATCGCTGCAGAGTTACGTGGTAATTTGGCCAGCTCTTGACGAGCCGAAAATCGCTCTTCAGCAGACCGATGAATATCAACCGAAGCCTTACGTAATTCTTCACGCATATCTGCTTTGGCATTCACCATTTTCTTGCGACGCTTTTCCCTTTGAATCATCGACTTTTTAGCCAAAATATAAACTCCACATTATTTATTTAAAGAGCCCCAACGGGTTCATCGACACGCGCAAACGGCATGCCAAGCAGTTCAAGAAGCCGACGCCCTTCTTCATCAGAGCGAGCAGTGGTGACAAAATTCAACTGCATTCCTCGCATCCGATCAATCTCATTGTAGTCAATTTCAGGAAACGTCGATTGGTCACGCATTCCAAGAGAATAATTCCCTCTTCCATCAAAAGAAGTGCGACTAATACCACGAAAGTCACGTACACGAGGAAGAGTAATATTCACAAATCGATCATAAAACTGCCACATGCGATTCCCACGCAATGTAACAGATGTGCCAACAACCGAGCCTTCCCGCAATTTAAAGTTGGCAAACGACACCTTGGCACGATTT
>MDTE01067236.1_pt1 | contig 11098 bp, 11 predicted proteins | sample 811231 | NCBI WGS metagenome assembly MDTE01 (sample SAMN05326651, study PRJNA326480) | marine metagenome | isolation source: seawater | place: Indian Ocean: Red Sea | collected 2010 | reverse complement strand
GAAACCATAACGCATTAGTTGCCTTTTTCCAAGGCATAAGTATATACTTTATTGTTCTTATTATTCTACGTATCACACGTGTCTCCTTATTTTAGGGTTAATTATTTTCATATTGTTCCATAACTCTAGACTCTATCCGGAGACTTAGCTTGTCTGAATCCTCGTGGTGGTCGCACTGTGGGCAGTAAATGCCTAGTTCGGATACATCTGGTTCTCTTGAACTTGTGTATTCCTCATATTCTGTTTCTGTGCTTCCACACCTTGAGCATTCGATGTCAGCCTCATCTCCGGATATTGGAATCGAGTTAATCTTCTTCGTCACGATGTTTCTCTGACAACGCTTGTTGTCGCCAGTATCGTTTCTGGTTATTTGTGTGTCTGTGTTCTTTCATCAAACTCTTACAAATAAATATTAATACAAAATTACTTATTATTAAAAAGAGTGTGCTTGTTACAAGAGCGACATCTAACCAGTCACTAAGGAATAAAAACATATCACTCCTTACCTGCTAGACAAATAAAAGGACCGTCTTCGTCAACGTCTACATCCCAGCCTAGTTCTTCTATTTGCTGTTCTATCTGTGCGTTAGCTTGTTCTAACTCACGTTCTTTACCTTCAAGTAATGCGTCTATTTCAACAAGGGACATTTTCATTACTTCTTCTATTGGTAGCTGGAGACGCTCTGCGGCGTCCCCAACTAATGACTTCAGCTTACCCACGTGATGGGCAAACTGTTAAAGTACGAAGCTTTTTCAAAGCCTCGACTTCGTTACTGGCTCTCACAGTTAAGAGCCTACTGTTTACGATGAAGTACCATTTCTTCATAGTATTATGACCTCCGGTTGTTTACGGGTTATTGTACAATAAATATTTAGAGCGTGTTGGGAAGATTGAAGCCTCACAGTTTTGGACACAGTCCTTATAGTGATTACCTTCCTATTACGGGTTATTTTGGTTTGTTGCCCTTTCGGGTCACGTTTACATCTACTCGTTCTACCTCTCGGCATATCGGCTAGGACTAAAGCTGGTTAGGCTCGGTATCCTGTATCATATCTTGCTGGATTACTCCGTAGCTTAGACTGATGACCTATTAGCAACAGACTACAGACGATAACTTTCGCCTATCTGTTTACGATGTTCCGGTTTGCTAAACTTCTTATCTGTTTAGTTTCCATAACGTATTACTATTCCTTGACGGTTACATTGTACTCCTTTAGCACTTTAATGTAGAGGCACCATTAACCTGACATACAGGTCCTAACCAGTATCCCTACTGATATGGTACGCTCATAGTAACCCTTGGGTAGCCGCTTAGCTTAACTACTTTCCAAGGCTCAACAACGTAGTAATATTGGGATGTACGGTCCCTAACTTACTACTCGCTCTTAATTATAAAATGATGCGACAATTCTTGGTACGCTGGGCTCGTCCCAGAGTATTATCCTACCGAAGCATTACGCTTGATGCACGGGTTGACTACCTATAGACTGCATTGCCTGAACTGTCGCTAAATTTAACGTAGGTGTGATAAAATAGACCGTGTGTGTCCGGGGGCGTGAGCCCCCGAAGCACGGTTATGAGAGTGGCTAGTCGATTAGACCAGCAACGTCTTGGTACACACGAGTGTTCGGACGGAGTTCGACACTGTGGGACTTGCGTTGCTGTTTATAGCCACGGCTATCCGTGTACTCGCTACCAGCCTTACGGATAGAGAGGATATAGGGCTTGCCCTGTATACTCACGGACCCACCGGAGTGTGGGTCGAGTAGGCTGATTGCAGTGGAGTCGATATCGCCGTCAAGCCAGTATTTAACTTGTTCAATACCAGCTTTGTCGGTGTATGACTGTTTTGCCCACTGCAATGCAGAGGACAACTTGGAGATGGCTTGTTTAATATTCATATGCTATGCTATGTCCTTTATGTTAAGTTATTGATTGCCAAAGCAAGCAGGGGTAGAGGCACCATAGGAGCCGTCTCGGCTTTCAGGCTGTGGGAGGCTGGAGTGTAGGTTGACTAGGGACGAAGTCAACCGGAGTGACCCCCCATAGCGTGAAAACGTGACGGGTACGGTGCAATGTGTATCACGTACTCCCATTCTACAGTATTTTTTGAAACTTTTTTTATGTAAGCTTTTGTATGGAAAAAATCGGATTATTGCTGTTTTTAGCCGTGTTGGTTAAATCAAATTCTGATATCCCAGTAGAGGATGGACAGCTAGGAGTCATAACTGCTCTAAATGACAATACAAGGCATCAATATGTCAATATTAGAGAGGGTGACAACTGGTGTTGGTTGCATAATAAGTGGGAAAATGTTAGGATTGTTAACCCAAGCTGGAAACCAGATACACTAAATTATAGCCTAGATACGCTAACACTTAATAATTAAAGACTTAAACGCTTTCTGTTAAAGAAAATAGTAACTCTTGCAATTAGTATAAAAAGGGTTTTATATTTTTTTCAATATTTTGTTCTGATTTATTTATTAAGGGGTAACTTTCTGAATGTCAGTAAATTTAGACGACTATAAGAACGAGAAAGGTGAGTTAAGCTACGATAACCTATGGAAGGAACTGTCTAATATGACGGGATTCCAAGCAGAAAAGCGTAGAGGAATTAGATTTGAGGAGGTACGCAATGCGTTCAATACTTACAAGGCTCAGCAGAATAATAGAACTGTGGATAAGGCTCTGGATTCTAAAGATGGAGTTTTATCTAAAAGAGTTTTATCAGAAAATGACGTCATAGACTACATAAACTCCAAAGCTAATACAACATTTACACTAGCTAAGGACCAGTACAGCACCTATGATGCAGAAGAACCACGATATATAGCAGAAATCAAGGTCCGTAACAAACATTACGATGATTGTCTTATAGAATATGACAAATATATGGGTAATAAGGGTATAGCAGACATAAAAGGTAAACATTTTCTTTACATTGTAGTTGCAAATCCACATATATACGTATTTAACCTACATAAAATAGGTAAAATTAACTGGGAAGACAGAGAAATGCCCAGAAATAGCCATTTTGGTGGGTATGATGATAAAAAAATTAAGAAAGTAGGCTATATTAACATAAACAAAGCGAGTATGTGCTATGACTATACTAATACCTAGAAACACTTATTATAATAAATCAGTAACATCCACATCTTGGGGCTATATTGTTTTCAGTAACGATTAACCACAAGGACGTAGGTCCCACAGACTACATAATCTATACAAAAGACGAAGCTTTAAAAAATAAAGTACCCTTTCGTCATTGGCAGAAAGCAGAACAAGGTGAGTATGCACTAACGGATGACAACTACGTAGCACGACTTATAAAGAAAAAAGAATATGAGGCGTCTAAGGATGGTAGAAAGTCCTATTACTTTAGGTTTCCTTTTGGCTATATTATGTGGGATAGCAAATACCCTACTAAGAAACTTAATTGTGGGGGTAGAGTTACTAATACCACTATGACTGGTAAGAACTGGTTAGAGGTTAGATGTGGTAGTAATGATTATCAAGACTTAGCATTCTGGGCGGCAGTAACAGAAAACAGAGATGTTGCCATTGACAAGGTATATGGTAGCGTTAGTACTGGTAAGCGTAGAAAACTAAAACGACATATGAGAACGGAGGCGTTTAAAACTATGAAAAGAGATGAAGCACAAAAATTATTATCTGATAATATGATGGATGCTGATTATTTCATTGATTTAATGAAACAGGGTGTAGAGATAGCATTAAAGAAAGAAGACGTTAATGGAATAAGGGGTTTCGTTAACGATGGTATGGAAATACACGGAATGAAAGATAAAGAAACAGTAACGGTTACTGATAAACTAGAAGCCGTCCAGACCAGAGCATTGATAGATAATATTAACCAAGAGGAGAATAAGTTAATTGCAACAAGGAAACAGGAGGTCCCAGTTGAAAATAACAGCACCATTGAGGAAGACTAGCTTTACTAACTGGTATATAGTTAGAAAAATGCTACATATAGAAGAAATTGATGAAGTAAAAGAATTAGTAAGTACAATAGGATTAACCACTGCTAAGACTCTAGGTAATAATGATAACTATAGAGAAAGTTGGATAAAATGGTTACCCGATTGTGATACAAGTGAGTATAAATGGTTATACAACAGAATATGGAAATGGGCTAATATAGCCAATGATGATAACTGGGGGTTTGAGATTGCAGGTTGGAAAGATAAGTTGCAGTATACTTTTTATGATGCTCCGAGTGGTCATTATGATTTTCATACTGACTTCGGTGGTAAAGGGATAGACCATAGAAAAATTAGTAGTACAACTTTATTAACAAAACCAGACAAAGGTGGAGAGCTAATGTTTAAAATAGGAAATGAAGATATACCTATTGACTTGGAAGTAGGAGATGCTGTATTCTTTCCTTCTTGGGTAAGTCACGCTGTAAAACCTGTTGAGTCTGGTACTAGAGAAAGTATAGTATCGTGGATATCGGGACAACCGTTCAGGTAGACAGCTTTGAGGAGAAGTGGGCACAGACGAATGCTTTAAAAAAGCTGAAGTCGAATATTGGCTTGTTTGGCAAGACAATGTTCCCCACTGCTCTTAATAAAGAAGTACCTCCTTTCCACCACGAGATATATAAATCCTTGTCCGATGAGACTCTAAGGCGAGTGCTTATTGCGGCTCCTCGTGGAACTGCTAAAAGTACAGTGACCTCCTTGATTCTACCCCTTCACAAGATAGCCTTTAAGCCATCGGACGAGGACCTGTTTATGGTAATTATATCGGAAAGTCAAACACAAAGTATTAATTTCTTATCAAGGATTAAATACCATCTTGAAAATTCTGCAAACTTTAAACAAATGTTTGGGGATTTTGGACCCGAAACAGCTAAACGATGGACAAACAACGACATCGTACTTAATAATGGTGCTCGTATTGTGGCTGTGGGTACTGGTCAGCGTGTTCGGGGGTTTATCGAAGGTGATACTCGTCCTAATCTCATTATCGTAGATGACTACGAATCAGAATTAAACGCCTCTACACCAGAGGGTCGTGCTAAAAATAGAAAGTGGATAACAGAAGCTGTAATCCCATCTTTGTCTGATGAGGGTAGAGTAGTTATGATTGGCACTGTTATATCTGAAGATTGTTTCTTATATTGGGCTAAAGAATCTCCAGCTTGGAATGTACTGTGGTTTTCTATATATGACGACAATGGTAAAAGTATATGGGAAGAAAGATTTCCAGAGGAGCGTATCCAACAAATAAAACAGGAGTTTGAATCTGTAGGAAACTTAAATGGTTTTTATCAAGAGTATATGAATGAAGCACAGTCTCCTGACAATGCACCATTTAAGCCAGAGTATATAAAATTACATCATTATGAGTTTAAAAGAGAAAAAGGACAAAATCTACTCGTGCGTACTGTTGATGGTAAAACAGAGCGTAAACCAGTTGAGCTATATTGTGGGATTGACCCTGCTAGTAGTCTCTCTGCTCGTAGTGACTTTTTTGTTATTGCTACTATGGCTATTGACTCTGATGGCAATAAATATATCGTGGATATACTCAGAGATAAGCTCGACCCTGCGATACAGCCAGAAACTATTATTAAGGTTTACAAAAAATACAGACCTAAAAGGATGAAAATTGAGACAGTGGGCTACCAAGAGGCACTGAGGAGTAACGTAAGAAAGATGATGCTAGACCAGTCTTTGTATATACCGGGACTAGAAAAAGGCATAAAACCAAGGCAAAAGAAATCCGAAAGATTGTTGTCCTTGGTTGCCCCACTCGCTAGAGGTGAATTTTATTTTAGACCTAATGACATACACGCACAGCAAGAGTTTTTGTCTTACCCTAGAGGTAAACACGATGATATATTAGATGCTGTTTATTATGCACTGGATGGAGCTAAACCATCTAGAAAAAGTGAGTTTGACCCTAACTATAAGGAAAAGCCTAGAAAAGTCCTTGACTGGTTGACAATGTAATTTGTAAACTCGCCCCAATGGCGTACGAAGAAAGGGAAGACTCTATCCCCGAGGATATTGTCGACTCTACACAACAAATATGGAAAACCTATTCCAATAAAAGGGAATTATGGGCTGAACAAGCTCAAGAAGATGCTGAATTTAGGCTTGGTAGACAGTGGACAGCAGAGCAACAAAGAATTTTACTTGAGAGGGGACAAGCTCCACTCGTAGTTAATCGTATCCACCCAGCAGTAGAAGCCGCCAAGGCTTTACTTACTTCAGGCAAACCACAGTTTAGAGTATCACCTAGAGAAGATAGTGACAATAAAGTTGCTCAAATCTTTAATGGACTACTTGAATATATGTGGTACATATCAGACGGAACTCAGGCACTCCGCAACGCAATAGACGACTATTATACAATGGGACTCGGTGCTATGATGGTTTACATTGACCCTCTCAAAGATTTTGGTCGTGGTGAAGTTTGTTTTCACGATGTTGACCCGTTAGATATTTATATAGACCCTAATTCTAGAGATAGACTAGGTGATGACGCAGAAAACATCATTATTAGCAGAATGTTTACAAAAGAACAAGCTATGAAGATGTACCCTCAATATGAAACTGCAATAAAAAACGCCACATCAGATTTACATACAGATAGACCTACTACTCAAAGAGTAGATGATAAAGGTATTGTATTTCCAGAAGACACTGCAACTAAAACAGATTCTTCTTATAACGAGAACTCTGAATATATAAGAGGTTACGAGCGTTACTATAAAGTATGGGTTAAACGATTCCACGTAAAGAACAATATAGATGGAGTTGAAGAAGTATTTGATGAAGACGCTATTCAAGAGTATTTACAAAGACCAGCTATAAAGATAAATGGTATGCCCATCACAGATGCAAAAAAGGGCGAAGCATTGATTGCACAGGTAATGCAACAATATGAAGCAATGGTTCAAAAGGCAGAAATGGAACAGGAACCTGAACCAGAAATGCCACAAATAGAGGAATTAACATATGCCGACTTAGTAGAAGAAGGACTTATAGAGACCGTGTCAGTTCCAGTACAAAGGGTTAAGATGTGCGTCATTATGGGAGACAAATACTTATACTCCCGTATCTTACCTACGGAACACTATCCAATCATATTGTTTATGAACATACATACAAGAACACCCTACCCGGTTTCTGATGTTAGGATGGTAAAGGATATGCAAGAATATATCAACAAGACACGGTCTCTTATAATTGCACACGCAACTACTAGTACAAATACAAAGATTTTAATACCAAGTGGTTCAGTTGATATGCAAGACTTTGAACAGCGTTGGGCACAACCGGGTGTGGCTATTGAGGTTGATATGGATTCTGGTGCTCCACAACCGGTACAGCCCACACCATTACCAAATACCTTATATCAAAATGAACAAGTAGCTAAAACAGATATAGACCACGCATTAGGTTTATATGAACTTATGCAAGGTAATGCAGAAGCGGCACCTCATACATATAAAGCTACAGTATCACTTGATGAATTTGGTCAAAGAAAAATTAAATCTAAGTTACAAGACTTAGAATCTGGTTTAGTTAGAATGGCAAAGGTAGCTATTCCATTAATGCAGGAACTTTATCAAGCAGAAAAAGTAGTACGTATAGTACAGCCTAACAATAGTATTTCAGAGTTTGCTATAAATAAAAAGCTATACGATGATAAAACTGGAGAATTGAGCGTTATGAACGATATCTCGAGAGGTGCTTTTGATGTTGTAGTAGTAACAGGTTCTACATTACCTACAAATAGATATGCACAACTTGAGTTGTATATGGATGCTTATAAAAATGGTATTATAGATAAGCAAGAAGTTCTAAAGAAAACAGAAGTGTTTGATATGGAGGGTGTATTGAAGAGAACAGATGTAGTGGGTCAGTTACAACAAAAAGTTCAATCGCAAGAAGAACAGATTAAAAAATTAAAAGGTGATATGCAAACTCGTGAAAGAGAAGTATATCACGCTAAGCAAAGAGCTGAAATAGAAAAATTTAAGTCGGAACTCGACAAAACACAGGCACAAAGTAAAGCGTCTGCTAAAATGTTCGAGAAACGTCTTGATGACGCTTTAGGACAAGCGAAGGGCGAAGTTCGTAGAACAATCGCCGAAAGTAGAAAAGGTAGCACCTCTGAGTCCTAACAGAGCCTACATAATCAAGAAAAGGAGATAGCAAATGGAAGACACATTGGCACCTGAACAGGTTACCCAAGATGCACCGGATGTTGCTCAAAATTCACCAATGACACCTGAAGATGCTTTTAACCAGACTCAGGATAAAAGTGGATTAATAGACGATTTTTTTCGTGCAAATAAGATGGACCAAGAAGAGTCATCTGAAGCTAACGCTGAGCCTTCACCAGTTGAAGCACCTACAGAACAGGCAACGGAAGAAGAGTCACCTATTGATAATGATGTCAAGCGTTATCAATATTGGCAAAGTGAGGCAGACAAAGCTCGTAATGAAAACGCTGAATTAGCTAAACGCTTAGAAGCGTTAGAAGCACAAGCTAGTCAACCTCAGCCAGACGATATGGAACCCATAGAAGAGGAGTTAACTTTTCCTGACCCACCGGCAAAACCCGGTAAACCGGCAGGATATAGTAGAGCTGACGCTTTGGATGACCCTAGTTCTGAAAGTGCTAGATACCTAGATGCTGTTGATAAATGGCGTGACGATATGGACGAATACAACAGATTACATCAGCAGTATACTCAAGCAGTAATGGTTGAAGAAAGGCAAAAGATACAGGAAGAACAAAAGGAAGCATTGAGGATTCAGGCTGAAAGAGAAACCTATAATAATAATATGGCACAGATGAAACAACATCTGCAAAACAACTATCAAGCAAGTGATGATGAGATAGCTAAGTTTGTAGAAGTTATGGATGACCCAAAGAATATTACTGTAGACAACTTATTTCAGTTATATAGAATGCAGAATGGTAATGTTGGTGCTCAACCAATGACTCAAACTGCACCTAATGAAAGCTTTGACCAAAGAAAAAGAGCACAGTCTGTGCCTACACCAATGGGTGTAGTACCCGGACAAAGTTCTTCTCAGCCTAATAGTAATGACTCGTTAATGGATTCTATGTTAAATGACTATAAAAAACGAAACCCATTCGGTTAACTTGTTAGTCGGTGGGTATAACTAGGAGATACTAAGATGGCAAATGTCTATAGTAATGATACTGGCGTAGCCCCACAGGGTGTTAGTATCAACGATTCCCGCCGAATTTTTAATTTTGGCGAAAGAGTATCTTAATTAGCTCCTCAGCAGTCACCGTTTTTTGTCTATCTAAGTAAAGTTGCAAAAGAGGCTACGGATGACCCCGTATTCAAATTTCTTGAACAGCGTCATCAGTGGCAACGCAGGAACTTTATAAGTAAGACAGACAATGACGGAACAGCATTGGATGCTTCTGATACATTAAAGGTCGTATGTGATTACGACAAATTTGGTAACGACCTAACTTTAGGTGGTGGTACCAACACAGCCGCACCACAATATCTACTTGTTGGACAAGTAGTTAGAATCGGTGGTAAAGCTATGAGAATTACTTCTGTAACTGCTGGTAATGGCGTAGCGGCGGCTTATGACGCTTCTGATGCTGATACCTATACTGAAATAGTTGTTAAAGCACTGGAAGCAGTTGCTGAAGGCGACATTGAAGTTGGAACGCAAGGACAGGTAATTGGTAGTGCTTGGGCTGAAGGTTCAACTGACCCTGAAGGCTGGAAAGATGAACTATACTCTAGAGAAGGATACTGTCAGATTTTTAAGACAGCTATTCAACTCTTTAGTGGTTCTTCTTTAGCTACTCGTTACAGAGGAAGACCAGACGAATATCGTAGAGTTTGGGCTGACTGCTTAATGCAACATAAGATGGATATCGAACACGCTATGCTTTTCGGTATTGGTAAGTCTGATGAAGCCGCCGCAGGAGGACCAGTTAGATACTCACACGGTATTGTACCTTACACCGAAGCTAATGGTAAAGTTTTTAACTTTACTTACGCTTCTACTGACTATGACGCTTTTATTGATGCAATGGAAGATTTCTATGCACCAGAAAGTGGTAATAGTGGGGACAAGTTAGTACTTGCTTCTCGTAAAGTCTTAGCTTACTTAAATAAGCTAGGTTCTAATGGTTTCTTGAATAACTCCATAGGCTCATCTTCTTATAAGATAGATATGCAGAACATTCAAGGTCAGTTCGGACACGAGGTAACAAAGATTAATACAATCTTTGGTAACTTGCATTTCGTAGCTGAGCCATTGTTTAGAGGTCAGGATGAAAACTTAGCAATCGCTGTTGATTTAGCAAATGTTAAGTATCGTCCATTGCAAGGTAATGGTGTATCAAGAGATACTCACATTATGACTAACATACAGAATAACAATGTTGACGGACGTAAAGATATGGTCCTAACCGAAGCCGGTTTAGAAATATCTCTACCTGAAACTCACGCTGTTATGAAGTGGTCTTAATCTAGAGATTAAGTATATTATGGGGGGTCTTCGGACCCCTCATAAGGAAGATACAGATGTCATTTAAAACTAGAGTAGAAAATAATACTGCATCGGTCAGTGGATTTGACTTGACTGAAGCACTTGAAAAAGGACTGGAATACGTCCTTTCTGTTATAGGTCAGAATCCTGCTTTACTAGAAGAGTTTTCATCAACGCAAACTAGTGCCGCTGATGGTGTAGATTGGATTAAAGATGCAAAAGGAATGTATCTATTAAATGTTAGTAGACAAGATGGTAGTGTTTATAGAGAAGCTAGAAAAGTTCCAAAGTCAGTTAAAGATAAAATAGGTGATTCTTCTAGTATACATTTTGCAACAGCATTGTCACCGGCTTACTATATAGAAGGTCGTAAAATATTTATGAGACCTATTGCAGGTTCTAGTAAACTAATGAAGTTAGAACTTGTCCAGAATAAAAATGGCTACACTATAAATGACAATAACGAAAAAATTTACAATGCCGATGGTGACGCTAATACTCAATCTGGTTTTCCACCACAATTTAATGAATTAGTAGTGCTACACGCATCTGAG
>MDTE01205358.1_pt1 | contig 11100 bp, 10 predicted proteins | sample 811231 | NCBI WGS metagenome assembly MDTE01 (sample SAMN05326651, study PRJNA326480) | marine metagenome | isolation source: seawater | place: Indian Ocean: Red Sea | collected 2010 | reverse complement strand
GGATTTTTTCTCATCTGTATAAAAATTAGAGGGGCCTAAATACAAATTAGAGATTTGTGGAAATTTCTTAAAACCAAATTCTTTTTTTTTTGATCTATTAATTTTATCAAGCAAACAAATCCCAGCACTTAAAGCCATGGACTCATCACTAGCAGATCCACCGATAAATAATTTTTTTACTTCTTTGATTTGAGAAATCTTTCCCATTGCTTTTATATTTAAAGCAACTCCACCTGATATTGTTACGTTAGGTATTTTGTATTTTTTAATGCAATTAGTTACCCACTTAACAAGCAATTCTTCCACCCAGGTTTGTACTGCCCAGGCAATACTATCAAATCTTTCTCCCTCTAATTTAAATTTAAACCAAAAATAACTGTCTGATGGTTTAATTTTCCAAACAAATTTAGTTCCTTTAACTTGTAAAGTGTTTCTAAAAACCTCTAATGCTTTCTTTCCATATTGTTCTTTTCCATAGGGAGCTAGCCCCATTAACTTATACTCGTGCTCGTTAGGCTTCATTCCAAGTAGTAAAGTCATATATCGATAAATACGTGCTATTGCACAGATGTTAGTTTTATAAACCCTTTTATACTCACCTTTTTCGTTAAATATGCCAATTGTAGAATTCAAACCATCCCCAAAACCATCTACCGTTAATGAAAGCACTTTCTTATTTTTAAATGGTGAAATGTAATAAGAATAAAAAGCGTGACAAGTGTGGTGATCCAACCTTATTACTTTTGATTTATCTATGTTAAAATATTGGGAAATCATATCTACTCTGTCTACAAGGTACTTTTTTTGAATATTTTTTTTTTTGTAATTATTCTTCCAATAATTTTTTGGGTACATATTGAAATTAATTTTTTCAGGGAATATATCCATAAGAGATTTTTTATTTTTATCAGTTTTGTCTACTAAATATGGTTTCCAAATAAGATTTTGTTCTTTAAGATAGTCTTTAACAGTCCATTGATTTTTTCTTGTAATAGTATCTTCAAAAGGAGAAATAAAGCTTGCAACTGCAATATAATCAAGTTCAGTAGTTTTTATGTTTGCTTCTTTTAAGCAATATTTAATAGAATTTATTGGAAAAATAATTTCATTTTTTATACGAGTAAATCTCTCCTCATGAGTAGCAGCAACTATTTTATTATCGATTATAATCGAAGCAGACGACGGATAGTGAGTATAAAGTGAGAGTATTTTCATATTTAACTTAATTTTAATTGCAGTTTTTCTTTTGATATAATTTTCACAATTTTATTTAAATAAGTTTTATTAATTTCATCATTAATCCAAATATTTAATACCCTATTACCGAAATATTCAGAAACTGGATAAATACTATTATTTGAATTATAGAAAAGATCTAACCTAGGGTGCCAACTACTGATTTTAAGTTTTTTTTTCAATAATTGTTTTAAAATATGATTTCTATAAGACTCTTTTTTGAAGAAAATATTGTATCTCCAAGGAATTTCATTTTCTTTTAATTTTTCCGGCAATGAAAAAAAATTTTTTTTTATTTTATTTAAATTCATATTTAAGTAGTCAAAGTTTTTTTTTCTTTTTTCTTTAATTCTAATTATACGGTCATTGGTTATATTTAATTTTTTAAGAATTTTATCATCAAATTTAGTTAAAAAAAATTTAGCCTTAGAAAGAATCTTTTTTTTATATTCATTTTTAATTTTCGATTTCTTGTTTTTTATAAAAAAATTGTTATAAATTTTTGTATGATTTTCATCAATTGAATCAATTTTTCTTTTAAATTTGTAAGATTTGCTTTTAAGTTTTTTGCTTAGTCTTTCTGCTTTTTTAAAAAAACTATAATCATCTGTTAATAATGCCCCTCCGCCACTAGCATCAAGCACTTTGCCCTTTCCAAAACTAAAAACAGAGGAGATGCCAAATGAGCCTACAGGTTTATTTCCTGACTTCATACCTATGGATAAAGCAGAGTCCTCGATAAGGTGAATCTTTTTTTTTTTACAAAAATTTTCGATTTGTTTAATTTTACAAATTTTTCCAAAAGAATGGATGGCTAATATCACTTTAATTTTAAAATTATATTTTTTTTTAATATTTGTTAAATTTAAACCAAAATTTGATTTATCTATATCTACTAATACTGGTTTATGACCTGCTAAGAATATTGATAATGGGACGTGATGACATGAAATATTTGGAATCATAATATTTGATTTAGGTTTCAAATTCAAACTTTTCAATGCAAGATATAAAGATGTAGTGGCATTTCCAGTCATCAAAACATATTTTCTCCTACTTATTTTTTTTAAAGCTGTTACAGCCTCTAGCATTCTCATTGTTATTTTTGATTTATTTTCCGACTTCTTGAGCTCTATTGATGTAATTCTCAATTCTCACTTCTCTACCATTGATTATGGTTTTTTCATCTTCTTGCATTTTTCTTGGATAAAAACAGTTTTTACATGGTTTAATTTCTTTAAATCCATCTTTTTTTTCATGTTGTTGTCTAACTTTCTGAAATAATTTTCCATGCCAAAGTTCGTGAATAGAATATTTGTTAGCGTCTCCAATCTCTATATCCATAAAATCATCTGAACTACACATCGCGGCAAAACCGTTAGATCCTATTACTATTCTCTGATAATGTTGAGGACAGGCAAAATTATCTTCATAAATAATATCTTTATCATTGTGCAAATAATCGATCAGGGGGTTGAATGCGATAAGATCAACTATCGGAGCGAAAGTATTATAAAATACTTCTGGTTTTTCTTTTACCGCTGGCCAAACGCCTTGAATTTTTATTAAAGGTTTCATTAAATTATTTTCTGATTTATATTTAGCAATATCCTCTAATTTCTTTAATGTTTCTTCAAATATCAAAGGTTTTCTAATTTTATTATATGTTTCACCCATCCCGTCAATTGAGACAGTAATTAAATCAATACCTGCTTGAGCCAACTTTATAAAATAATCTAGCTTCAATTTATATCCATTAGTTAAAAAAGATATTTCTTTGATACCTTTGCTTTTTGCATAACGGATAATATTAATTAATCCTGCATGAAGCGTTGGTTCACCTATCCAGCTCAATCTCAGCGAATAAATTTTACCTGCTACCTCATCAATAATTTTTTTAGCTAGATCTACATTTAGCTGGCCTCTTTTGAATGGCTTAACTCTTTTATCTACAAATTCTTGAGTGACTGTGGGACACATAGGACAACTTAAATTACACCTTGATACAGTTTCTAAGTCTACCAATAATGGATAATCTCTTACTTCACGTTTTGCGGGTAATTCCTCCCAAAGCCTTCTATACTCGAAATACTCCTCTTCCCATCCATGTGATAGTTTTTTCTTAAAGGCCTCTAACCTCTCTTTAGTTTCAAGATCAAAAGAGTGTCCTTTATTTACAGGAGTATATTTTTTTTCTTTTTCCATATCTATAATTTAACTTTGAAATATTGGCTAAGATCACCACCTAAACTTAATTTAAACCAACCTCTATTTGGACTATTTACACCCTCTAAATCTACTGAGTTAATGTCATATTTTTTTTTCATAAATTTGACTATACTACAGTGTCCAAAAGTGCTTTGCCAAGATGTTTTGTTCTTTTGGCCTCCTGCACCTAAAAAATAATATCCTCTTTTGTTGTCTCTAAGATAGACCATGCTGTATAATATAGAATTCTTTTTATTGCAAATATAAAAGAGATTACCAATTTTACTTTTTATTATTTGAGATAAAATATTTGAAAGATCTTTAATTTTTTTTGAAGAAAGTTTTATTTTTTGTTTTTTCATTAATTCAATATAAAAAGATATAAATTTTTTCACATTATCACTTTCTTTTATAAATGCATCTTCTTTTAAAGCTGATCTGTAATCATATCTTCTTACAGTTTCCATGGAATTATAAAGCTTTGTATTTTCAAAGTTATCTAAGTTTTGGTTTAAATAATTTATATGGCTGGTAAACTTTACTTCTATATCAAATTTTTTTTCTTTTTTTTTGTTGTAATTATACCATTGAAAAGGTCTTATATCTTTGAAAAATGGTGATAATTGAAATTCTATTTTTCTATATTTTTTTGTTATATTTTTTATAATAAATTCTGAAATTTTAAATTCATCATGTCTTTTTTTTGTCTCAAGTCTTTTCTCATCTAAATTAAATATTATACCTGTATAAATTACTAAATCATTTATGATTACATTTTTTTTATCTTTAGAGACTGTAAAGCATATTACTGCTTTTACTTCTTCTCCTTGTTTTACATTCCACAATTGATAATTAATTTTTAGTAAGTCAAGAAATCTTGTTGAACAAAAAATATTTCCTTGAGGAGAATTTTTTAATATTTCCTCATACTCTTTTATATTGGTTTGTTTGTTAAATGTGTATCTATCAGACACGGTAAACTAATTTTTTTTTTTCAAATTTCTTATAAATTTCAATAATATTTTTTTTTGGAATTTTTAAAAAATTCGATATTTGCTCTACAGGTTTTGAACTGTCAGCTAAAAATAATAACCATAAAGTTAAATCTATCTTGGACCATTTTTTTTTACCTGGTAAAATATCTCCACCAATTTTTGGATAAAGATTGTATTTAGATAACATAACCTCACCTTTTGTAATTTTAGATTGGAATATTATTTGTTTTTCTAATTTTTCAATTAACTTTTGATAAATTATCAAAGATTGAAAAATATTTTCAGATTTTACAAAATTAAGATTATCTTTTGAAGTATGATATTCTTTAAATTCATAATATTTATCTTTAAAAATTGAACAAATGTTCATTTTAAAATATTGTGAAGAATATTGTCTTTCATCGCTTCCATTAATATCAAAATCATACTCTTTTAACTTCATTTTTTCTTTTTTAAAAATATCTTTAATTAAAAAATTCAAAAAATGATCTTGTTGAAAACTTTTTTTAAAGCTAAATTTTCCTTTTCCTCCAACATTACTTACAACAAGACCAAATCTTATTTTCTTAATTTTTTTCTCATTTTTGTTTAAGTAGGCAATCGCTCCAATCGTTTCAGGTACAAAAATTATTCTATAAGTCCAATATCTGTTTTTAATTGAACTTATAAATTTTGCTAAAAAGGCTGTCATTATTACTCCACTAAGATTATCATTAGCCATTGAGGGGTGGCATATGTACGTAGAAATTAAAATTTCATGATTTGATTTACCTTTAATAATTTTTTCACCATAAACCAAATTTTTTTTTTTAAAATTTGATTTAATTTTCACTTGGTATTTATTAGAACTATTAGAAATTTTTTGATATAAATTTTTGCTTACACAAAATCCCCAATTTTTCTGAAAATAAGAGGTTTTGTATGGAATTGCATCTTTTAACTTTGGATGAAAATGAAGATTTTTTAAAAGTTTTTTAGAACTAATTACCCCGTTAAAACTTGAACTATAATTTACTAAGTGTAAGTTGTTTTTTTTATAATCTACAATTTTATCATTAGATTTTAAATTTTTTATCCAGGCTTCTTGTACACTCCAAACTTTTGGAACGACCCAATCATAAACTTTTTTTTCAGAGGGAATCTTTTTTATTTTAATTTTTGTAATGTTGTTAATTATTTTTAAAGTTTTTATGTTTCCCTCACCTGTTAGGCTTCGATTTAAAGGAAATAAAATTTTTAAATATTTATCGATCTCACTAGATACCATCGTATTTATGATTTTTTTTGCATCTGTATCTTTATTAATTTTTTGATTATGTATTAATTTTTTAATTTTCAAAAGATCTTTACTGGTGTTAATATCAAATTTTAAGTATGGAAAATTAAGACCTAATTTGGGCTCCAAACATTTAATTCTAAATAATTTTCTATTATTTCTTATAAAAGTAGTAACATGTTCCTTGTCTCTTTTTTTTTTGGCGAATTTATATGCCTTTAATAAGGCGTCGTATGAAAATATTTCAGCGCCGAATCCATCTGCATTAAAATTGTTATTTGTTTGCATGGTATTGTACAAATAATCAAATTTTCCTTTTTTAAATTTATCTATTAAAAAATCAATTTCTCTAGCGTCTATTAAAGGATTATCGGCACAAACTCTTACTATAATTCTTGATTTAAAATTTTTTGCACATTCGTAGAACCTTTTCAAAACATTTTGATCAGATCCTTTAAATATCTTAAATCTATTTTTTTTTCCTATTTTAATTAATTCTTTATCTCTTGGATTATGAGTTGTGGCTAGTATAAATTGGTCTGCTTTTTTGCTTTTTCTTGCTCTCTTAAGAACCCACTCCAAAATGGTAGCACTATCTAAAAATTTTGTCATTTTTGACTCAAGCCTAGATGAATCTGATCTTGCTTGTACTAACAATGATACACTCATTAAATTTCTTTTTTTATAAATGTTTCCACATTAAAATATCATCATACTTGAGATTATATTTTAATTTTTTTCCTAAAATTTTATTTATAAACTTTGGACTAATTCCACTGGCTGGTCTTTTTGAAATTAAATCTTCTTTTTTAATTACGTGACCTTTTTGAAGATCTTTGGCTAATACAAGACTCCGTCTAGCATTTTTTCTAGAAACTATTTCTGATTTTATATAATTTTTTTTATTTGATCCGAGAGTTTTAACTAAAAAACTAATTTTTTTTTTAAATAAAATTAAATCTTTCTTATCTAGAGAATGATAATGATCATTACCTTTTTTTCGTTTAGATAATGTAAAATGTTTTTCTATTACTCTTCCGCCTAAAAGATAAGAAGTTAATAAATTCTGCATATTATTCGATGGTAGAGTGTGATCTGAATAACCAATTATGCATTCTGGAAATTCTTTTTTTAATGATGTGATCATATTTAAATTCGCATTTTCATCTATTGTTGGATAATTTAATATACAGTGCATTAAAATAACTTTTTTCACTGATTTAGAAATTAACTTTAATGCATCTCTTATCTCAGCCAAATTTGAAGCTCCTGTGGACAATATTATTGGCTTCTTTTTTTTTCTAATTTCGTCAATGAGAGGAAAGTTAGTTATATCAGATGATGAAATTTTAAAAACATTCAAGAAAGGGTTTAAAAAATTGACTGCCTCTATATCAAACGGTGTTGACATAAATTCAATCTTTTTTTTTTTACAGTAATTGTATAAAATTTCATAATGTTTTTTATCGAAAGAATCGAATTTTGAAAAAAGATCAAACTGACTTTTTGTTTTTTCTTTTTTTAAATCCCAATAGTAGGGTGAATTTTTTGATGCAATTTTATTTGCTTTATAAGTTTGAAATTTAATAGCATCAGCTCCACCTGATTTTGCTGAATCTATTAACTTTTTTGCATCTTTCATTGAACCCTCATGATTTACTCCTGCTTCAGCAATAAAATAGGGTTTAACGTCTTTCTTAATTTTTTCAAAATTAAATTTGTTCATTTTATTTTGTGTTTTTTTTTAAATTGTCTAAAGTGTTTTTTCATTTTTAATAAATTATTAGTTATATTTTTTTCATGCTTCCTGTATCTATATAATGGAAGGGGGATTCTGTGTATTTTGAATTTTTTTAAAAATCTATATCTAAGATCTTTATCCTCGTGAACTAAAAGTTTGTTATCGTATAAACCAAGCTCAAGAAGTTGTTCAAGTCTAAACATTATTCCACACCCTATTGGTTTTTTATTTGAATTTTCTCGCTTGATAACTTTCTCTTTGTCATCAACTAAAAAATAATCACAAGAAATTGCGTCTATTTCCTCATTACTTGATAAAAAATTATAAGGGATATTTAAAAACTCTTTATTCACATAATCATCAGAATCTACTCTTACAACATATCTTCCCTTAGCAGATAAAATTCCTTTGTTAATTGAATATGGCAGACCCATATTTCTTTTATTATTTATCAATTTTATTTCCTCTTTAAATAGATTAGCTGCAAACTTTGTTTTATCTTTGCTACCGTCATTTACTACAATAATCTCATAGTCTACTCTATTCATTGACTGATCCATTAATGACCTCAAACACCTACCTAAATATTTTTCCTGATTGAAAGTTGGGATAATGACCGAAACTTTAGGTTTATTCATTGGTTTGAATTTAAATAGAATTTAAAATAGATTTTTTGACCTTTTGAGCAAAAAGATTATCCATTTTTAAAAAAATTGGAATAGATACTGCTCGATCAAGAATTGATTTAGATTTAGGAAAAGCTTTTTTAAGACCTTTATATTTTTCTCGTATCTTTTTTATATGCTTCCAATGACCTGCAAAATGCCATGTCGTAGCCTCTGGAAGAATTTTTGTTGAAATTTTATATTTTAAGAGTTCTTTTCTACATTTTATTGCTTTTGATCTGCTTGGCATTAAAAAAATCAAGGCATCAGCAGAAACATAACTTCCTGGAGGATAGTTTCTAAACTCAATGTTTTTTATTGAACTAATTTCTTTTTTAATTTTTAAGTAATTCATTCTCTGTTTTTTTATAATAAAATTTATCTTTTTAAGTTGAGCGATACCTACAGCACCTTGCATTTCATTCATTCTAAAATTAAATCCACTAGCTGATCTTGTATCCTCCCACCTCGGAACCTTTGGATTGTTTTCGTGACCATGGTCATGCCAAGCACAAGCCTTTTTGAAAAGTGTTTTGCTTTTAAAACACAACATTCCTCCTTCACCAGTTGTTAAGGTTTTTGCAAAATCAAAACTAAAAGCTCCTATTTCACCATGTGAACCAAGTTTTTTATTTTTGTATGAGCCTCCTAAACCCCATGCTGTGTCCTCTATAAGTTTTATTTTATTTTTTCTGCATATCTTTTTAATGGGATCTAAATCTGTTGGAACTCCAAGCATGTGTACAACTATTACTGCTTTTGTTTTTTTTGTAATTTTTTTTAATAAATCTTTAGCACACAGATTTAACGTATTATCTATTTCTGCTATTACTGGTTGAGCACCAGACTCGACTATGGCCTCGATGGTTGCAACGAAAGTAAATGCCGGTGCTATTACTTCATCTTTTGATTTAAGATTTAAGGTTGCCAAGGCTACTCTTAAAGCTGCTGTGCCGGATGTTACTGCTAAAGTGTAATTTGTTTTTAAATATTTAGAAAATCTCTTTTCAAATTCGACTACTTTAAATATATTTTTTCTTTTATTTTCAAAACCCATTCTACTTAAAGTTTTACTTTTTTTAAAAAGTATAGAAAGCTCACTTAATTCTTTTTTTCCTATTAATTCAAAACCAGGCATTATTTTGATTTTTTTAATTTGTTTAGTTCTAAATCATATTTCTTTTTAAAATACTGATTTATAAAACTATTTTTTGAAATAAAACGCATTGTTAATCCCAGTCTACTTTTTAAACTTTTATTAGGGTTGCTTCCATGAACAATCATGCAATTATGAATAAGAGCATCACCAATATTTAGTTCAGGGGTTTGTTTTTTAAATAATCTTAATAAATTTTTATGTTTCAGCTCCTGTGATAATCCAGTTTTTTTTTTTAAAAAAATATGTTCTAACAAACCTACCTGGTGGCTTTTTTTGAAATAAAATACAGCGCCATTTCTTTTAGTTGATTTCTCTAATGCAATCCAAATAGTAAGACCTGGGCCGTTGGGAAAAAAATTTTCTTTTTCTGTTTGTATGTGCCAATAATGATTATCTTGATGGATAGGAGTTTGTAAACCTTTTTTAGCAGGTTTCGCGAATAGTTCAGCCCCAAAATTTTGAATTTTTTCACCAATCATATTTTTTGCTAATTTTTTAATCTGATAGTTATTTTGAATTCTTTTAACTAGATTCCATTTTTTCAAATTATGAATTGAATTGATTATCTTAGAATTTTTTACAAAAGACACATCTCTACCTGATAAGCTTTTTGAATTATTTTCAATAAATTCAAATAAACTAGATTTAATTTGATTTATTTCTTTTTTAGATAAAAGATTCTTTACTTTAACAAAACCGTCTTGTTTATATCTTTTTTTTAAAATATTTATTTGACGACTTGAAAAATTCCTCATAATTAACCAATGCTCCGCACTTTGTAAAAAGTAGTTTTTTTTACAAAATTATTTATCATTTATTTTTTAAACAGGCTGAAACAAATATTCTTTTTTATTTACCGTTGTTTTCAAATTACCCATTAATATTTTAATCTTATTTTTTTGTATCTGTAAAATTTTAAAAATGGAATTAGAAAAAGGTCCTGAAAAAAATTTATAATTTGAATTAATTTTTAAATCATAAAATTGTTCTGAAATGTATCCATTTTCATCCTCTGACTCCTTACATTTCTCGATAAAATCATTTATTTCGTTTTGAGACTGGATAAATCCTTGTAAAACACTTTTCAAACCTCTGGAGTAGTTTATAATTTTTAATACTTTTGTATCTCTAAATTTCTCATTAAAACAAAAAAGATAGTCTCCTAACAGGTTAAATTCTTTTTTGACTAGTTTTTTTTTGGTAAATTTTTTATAAAGTAATTTTGGTATATATATTTTACACTTCGTCCCAAGTTTATTTTCTAAATCAGATTTTAAAAAATTTAAACTCTTTCTATCAAATTTGATTATTGTCCACATACTATTTGTACTTTTTAAGTTCTTTTTTTAACTCGTCGTATTCTTTCATTTTTCTTTTCATGAAGTTGATTGTGAGTCTTGTTCTTTCAGAAATACCCTTTGGAGTTATGATGTATTGGAGGTAGTTGATTTTATTAGGTTGTCTTTGAAAATTTTGTAATTTGACTAAACCTTTTTTTTGAAGAGCTTTAAGACAATAGTTTAACTTACCCAAACTAAAGCCTAATTCACTTGCAAGCTCTCTTTGTGAAGTTTGTCTGTTTTTTTGTATTTTCCTTAATACTTCAAAATGATCGTTTTCAATTTTCATATGTTCAATTATTGAACATTTTTAACGTTCAAATATTGAACAGTAAAGTTAAATTTTTATTTTTGACTAATTGTGGTGTTTTTTTGTAGTAAAATACTATATCTAGGAAAATTTTTTTCAGTGCATAAATCAAGCCAATTGAGCTATTAGTACTGGTCAGCTACACGCGTTACCGCGCTTCCACACCCAGC
>MDTE01204445.1_pt1 | contig 11100 bp, 11 predicted proteins | sample 811231 | NCBI WGS metagenome assembly MDTE01 (sample SAMN05326651, study PRJNA326480) | marine metagenome | isolation source: seawater | place: Indian Ocean: Red Sea | collected 2010 | reverse complement strand
ATATAAAAAAATGATAAAAATGGCGCGCCCTGAAGGATTCGAACCTACGACCCTCGGTTTAGAAAACCGATGCTCTATCCAGCTGAGCTAAGGGCGCAAATTTATATACATATACAATAAATATTTAATCTTTAAAAAGAAATTTTTTAAACATAATCAATAATGTTAATAATTCAATCCTTCCGATTATCATGAAAAAAATAAGAGAATACTTAGTTAAATAATTTAAATTATTAAAATTAAAATCATTTAAACCATAAGCTGTAGAATTAACGGTATTCATTATTGTTAAAATAGCGAGTTTAACAGAGTTTTCAAATTCTATATGACTCAAACAAAGTATAATTGTAAGTATAAATAAAGAAATTATAAAAATCAAAACAGACAAAAAATATTTATTAATTTCATTAAAATCAAAATTAATTTTAGTGAAAACTAATTTATTCATGAATATATTCTTTGGTTTACTGTAAGATAATATTTGGTTGATTGAAAATTTAAACAAAGAATACATTTTTATAAATCTTAATCCAGAGCTTGTTGAAAAAAAAGAACCACCAATAATAACTAAAATTATGTATATAAAATTTAAATTTGATTGTTCATATTCAAGAGAAAAACCTATGTTTGACATGCTACTGACCAAAGATAAAAAGTTTAATGAAAAATTTTGTTCATAGTTAAAAAATAAAAAAAAAATAAAACAAATAAAAAATAAATAATAAATCAAATGAAGATCTTCATAAAAAAAATTAATATTTTTTTTTCTTATAAAAATTAAATTGTAACTAAAAAAAATGCTAAAAAATGAAAATAAGAGTAAAATAGAAAATATAATTATTTGAGTATTGTTTTTTAATACACTAGATAATTCGTTAACTGGTAAAAAACCACCTGAGGATATTATTGTAAATGCTAAATTTAAAGAGTCAAATGTTCTAATTGATATAATATTTAAAATAATAAAGATAAATAAAGTTAACAAACAATATAATAAAAAAATTTTAATACTTTGTTTTAAAAGCTCAGAACTATTAAATGATAGATAATTAGTGAGTGATTTTTTAAAACTTTCGTCATAAATATCTATTAAGTATATTATAGAAAATAAAAAGTATAATCCACCTACCCATTGAATAGTCGATCTCCAAAGTATTAAACTTTGATCAATATGTTTTATGTTTTCGAAAATAGTAAATCCAGTTGATGTAAATCCTGAAATAGCCTCAAAGTATGCATTTAAAAATGTTAGGTTATAAATACTAAAATATAATGGAAGTGAAAGTGTTAGAGGAATTATTAAATAACCAAAAAATACAGTTAATATTTTTTCAAAAATATTTATCTTTTTTCTTTTTTGCTCAAATATAAAAAACAAAATGCAAATTATAAATGATGTAAAAAAACTAAAGTAATATGTATTTAAATTTAAATATAAATTAAAATAATAAGAGTAAATAACGTTAAAAAAAGATAAAATAGATATTAATCCAAAAAAAAAACTTAAATAACGAATTCTTATACCAAACATCAATTAACTTAATCTGAATAAGTTCTCAACGATTGAAATTGAGTCTTTTTGAGCAATAAATACTACTTTATCGTCTTTTTTAAATTTAAAATCTGATCTCGGTATAAATATTTTATTTTCTCTTAGTATTGCACCTATTCTAATCTCATTAGGTAAATTTGAATTTTTTAATTCTTTTGAAATTAATTCAGAAGTTTCAATTATTTCAGCTTCTATAACTTCATATTCTCCATTAGATATGGTATATGCATTTTCAATTGTACCTTTGTGAATATGTTTAAGTATACTTGAGACAGTGGTCATTCTTGGATCAATTAAATCATCAATTTTTAATGAAGATTGTAACAAAGAATAATTAGGTTTATTAATTAGCGCCATTGTTCGTTTATCATCTATATTTTTTTGATCTTTTGCAAATTTTTCAACTAGAACACTTACCATTAAATTATCCTCATCGTCATTTGTTAAAGCTAAAACAGTTTCTGCCTCACCTAAATTAGCTTCTGATAAGACATCTTCATCTAAACCATCTCCATTTATAATAATTGTATTATTCAATTGGTTTGCTAAAAACTCTGCACGTTCTTTATTTTTTTCAACTATTTTTACTCTTATTTCAGTATCTTCACTTTCTTCTAAATTTTTTGTTAAATTAAAGCCAATATTACCACCACCAACAACCAGTAATTTTTTTGATATTTTTTCCTCATGACCAAAAGCTTCTAATGTTTTTGCTGTTTGTGAGGAATTAATTATTGCATAAATCTTATCATCACATTTAATTTCGTCAGTTTTTTTTGGAATAAATGTTTTTCCTTGCCGAATTATTGCTACTATATTTGCATCTAAATTTGGGAATTTTCCAGTTAACTCATTTAATTTGTAATCAATTAATTTACAATTATCTTTAATTAGAATTTCTAGTAATCTTATTTTATTATCAGCAAATGGCACACTATCTAAAGCTCCTGGTGCTTCTAGCTTTCTTTGAATAGATTTGGCAATTTCAATTTCTGGAGATATAATCACATCAATTGGTAAATTTTCTTTGTTATATACTCTGCTGAATTTTGGATTTAAATAATCTTGGGATCTTATTCTTGCTATTTTTTTTGGAACTTTGAATATAGAATATGCAATTTGACATATTAACATATTAATTTCATCATTTCTTGTGACTGCAATAATCATATCTGTCTCACCTGCATTGGCTTTTTCAAGTATAGATGGATAAGTTGCTTTGCCAACTATTGCTTTGACATCTAATGTGTCGTTTATTTTTTGAATATCTTCACTAGACTGATCTATTACAGTAATTGAATGACCTTGTTCACTTAAAAGTTTAGCAATAGTAAAACCAACTCTTCCAGCTCCACAAATTATAATATTCATTTAATTAAATTCTTTTATTCCTAAGCCTTTTAATTTTCGATGAAGAGCACTTCTCTCCATGCCTACAAATTGAGCTGTTTTAGATATATTTCCATTAAATTTTTTTAACTGAATAGTTAAATACTCTTTTTCAAACTTTTCTCTAGCTTCTTTTAAAGGTACAGAAAGGCTATTTTCTCTTACTTTTTCATTTAAACTCTCGTTTTTTAAAGACTCTTTAATAATATTAGATACTTTATTTTTATTTTCAGGTTGTAATATGGCTATTCTTTCAATCAAATTTCTAAGTTCTCTAACATTTCCTTGCCAAGGATGATTTAGAATATAACTATCATTTTCATCAATATCTAATTCTTTAATATTATAATTTTCAGAAATCTTTTTTGAAAAATATTTGATCAACAAAGGTATATCTGAAAGTCTTTCTGTTAGTGGTTTGATATTAATTTCAAAAACATTGATTCTATGAAATAGATCTTCTCTAAAATTTCCTAATTCGATTTCATTTTTCAAATCTTTATTACTCGAACAAATTAGTCTTACGTCAACGTTTATATCTTTTGTGCCATTTAATCTTTTGAATTTTTGATCAGTTAATACCCTTAATATTTTTGATTGAATTTCAAGTGGTATTTCTGAAACCTGATCAATAAGTAATGTACCCTTGTTTGCTTTTTCTAAAGCTCCATAAGAAATCGAGCCATCGTCTTTATTTATTCCAAATAATTCTGCTTCATATTTATCTTTATCTAACAAAGCTCCATTAAGAATGATAAATGGCTTACTATTTCTTTTTGACTTTTTGTGAATTTTTCTTGCAATCAATTCTTTACCAGAACCTGAAGGACCATTAACAATTATTCTACTATCAGTTAAAGAAATTTTTTCTATTTGATCTCTTATTGTTGAAATATTTTTACTGTCTCCTATTAATTCATAAGAAGAAAAAAGTTTTGTTTCATATTCTTTATTTTGTTTTTTTAAATTAAAATTTTCAACTGCTCTAGATACAAAGTTTAATAATCTTGTTTGATCAAACGGTTTTTCAATAAATTCAAAAGCACCTTTTTTCAAAGAATTTATAGCCATTTCGATATTGGCATGACCAGAAATCATAATTACAGGTATTTCTTTATTTTTGGTTTTTATGTGAGATAAAAGTTCTATACCATCATTATCTCCTTTATCTAATTTGACATCAAGAATAGCTACATCTGGTAGTTTAGTATCTATTTCGTTTAAAGCTTGATTATAATTAGCAGCAATTCTGGTCTTGTAACCAGCGTCAGAAAGTAAATCTTGCAATATATTTCTTATATCTAAATTATCGTCAACAATTAATATTTCAGCTGTCATCTAGAGTAAAATTAATTTGTATTTTTGCACCATTGTTTATAGGAATGAAATTTATTTTTCCATTATGATCATTTATAATTTTGTTTACTATAGAAAGTCCTAATCCAGTACCATTTTTTTTTGTTGTAAAATATGGGTTTAAAATATCTTTAATATTTTTTTTAAATATATCAAACCCTACTCCACTATCTATAATTATAATATGAATATGATTAGCAGTTTCTTTAATTTCAATGGTAATTTTTTTATCATAAACACTAGTATTTTGAGCTTTTTGGTGAATACTTTCAATTGAGTTTTTAATTAAATTAAAAAAAACTCTGCTTAATTGTTCTTTATCACTTTTAAATAATATTTGATCATTTTTTTTAATTAATTCAATTTTTATATCGCGATCAATTTCGGATAATAATTTAATATTATCTTCCAACAATTTGATAAGATTATTATCTTTAATAATTGGCTTAGGCATTCTTGCGAAATCAGAAAATTCATTAACTAAATTACTGATTTGTTTGATTTGATTATCAATAATTTTCAAATTTTCTTTAAAATTATTTTTTTCTTCTTTATTTATTTGTTCAGTATATTTATTTTTCATTCTATCTAGAGTCAATTGAATTGGTGTAAGAGGATTCTTAATTTCATGAGCAAGTTTACGTGCAAGATTACCCCACGCTTCGTATCTTTCATTTATTATCAATTTCTCCTGTTGATCTCTTAAACGACTTATCATTGAGTTGAAATTTTTATTTAAGGTTTCAAGGTCTTTATCTGTTTTAATTTCTGGTACCTTTGCATTTAAGTTTCCACTACCAATTGCAGATGAAGCATAAATAAGATTATTTATTGATCTAAAAAATCTAGATGAAAATCTTATTGCGATAGAAATAGAAATAAACAAAAGAAGAGTAACAACGATTAAATATATTATAGCAAAAGAAATCTTAATACCTGTACTTTTTTCTTCAACTGTATAATAAAAATTAATAGCTTCTTGAGACTCATTTAAATATTTAGAAATTTTTGGATCCAAATATTTTACTACGTATAAAAATCTATCTTCAAAAGCTTGTAATCTCATTATTGCAGCAGAAATATTTTCTGGAGCATTAATAATTTTAAGTGGTCTATCGTCTTCAATAACTAATTCTAATGCACCTTTTACAGGTGGTGAATATTTTGATCGATCATCAATATTTGTAAAAAGTAAATTTTTTTTAATATCAATAATATGAATTTCATCTATTTCTCTTATCAATTTTTGAGTTTTTAAAAACCTAAAATATTCTATTTCATTGTCATTTAAAAATTTCGCGCTTTTATTAGTATCAAATGCAATCAAAACTATTTCTGATTTAACTTTATTTTGAACTTCTTGAACATAACTTTTAGCTAATTCATAGGAATTATTTACAACTGTTGTTACTTTTTTGTCGAAATACTTTTCTAATGCGAATGAAAAAAGAAAAAGAGAAAATACTGAAATTAACACTGATGGGATAAGAGTAAATAATGAAAAATAGGTAATGTATTTTTTATTAGATGTTAAACCATCTTTATCAATATCAATTTTAATTGATTTCTTTATTTCAAAGTAAATGAAGACAAAAAGTAAAAATAGTAGAAAAATATTTAAAATTAAAAGATATTGTAGATTTTGTTGATTTAACTCAATGAAACCTCTATTGATAAATGTTAAAAAAGTTAAAAAACCTACAAAAAGAGTGATTAGAAATAAACATATAATAAAAAAATTCTTTTTAAAAAATTCAATCATTAGAACAAAACATATATATTTTATATAAATGAACAACTATTTTGTAATTTTAGCAGCAGGAAAAGGTAAGAGATTTAACAAAAAAAAAACCTAAACAGTATTATTTTTACAAAAATAAAGAATTGTATGAACATTCTATTGATAAATTAATTAATTCGAAAAAATTTAGAAAAATAATATTAGTAGTAGATAATTCAAAAAAAATTAAAAATTATAATGGAAAAATAACTGTAATTAAAGGAGGTAAAGAAAGATCTGACTCTACAATAAAAGCATTGAAATATATTAAGAAATTTAATCCAACAAATGTTTTTATTCATGATGCTGCAAGGCCAAATTTTTCTCTTAATTTAGTAGAAAAAATTTTCAAGAATTTAAAAAAATTTAAAGCTGTTGTTCCAATTGTAAATTCTAAAGACTCAATAAAGTACAAAATTAAGAATAAAATATTTAATCTTGAAAAGAAAAAAACTTTGCTAACACAAACTCCACAAGCTTTTCGTTTTAAGGATTTGTATAATTTTGCAATTAAAGAAAAAGATAAGATAAGTGATGAGTCAACGCTATTTATTGATAGAAACCTTAAAGTAAAATTTATTCAAGGTGAAAATCAAAATAGTAAAATTACATTTTTAAATGATATAAGAATACCACGAACATTTTATGGTATTGGCTTTGACATTCACAAATTAATCAAAAATAAAAAACTTTTCTTAGGTGGAGTGAAAATTCCTTTTCATTCTGGATTAAAAGGTCACTCAGATGGCGATGTGATCTTGCATGCAACTATTGATGCAATTTTAGGTGCTATAAAAAAAAAAGATATCGGCACTTATTTTCCAAATACAAAAAAATTTAAAAATATAAGGTCACCAAAAATGTTAAAACCAATAATAAAAAATCTTTTTGAATCTAATTTTTTTATAAATAATCTTGATATTAATTTAATTTGTGAACAGCCTAAAGTTTCAAAATATCGAGAAAAGATAATTAATTCAATATCAAAACTAACAACTATAAATAAAAATCAAATTAATCTAAAAGGCAAAACTGTAGAAAAATTAGGTTTAATAGGTGAAGAAAAAGCTATTGCTTGTGAAGTTATAATCTCAATTACAAAATATGAATAATATTGCTATTCAATTAATTACAATGTTTGGTATTGGTAGAATTAGTAAAATACCAGGAACCATAGCATCTTTTGTAACTTGTTTATTTTATTTCCTCTTTATAATTTTCAATGTTAACATAATATTTTTACTTATTACATTTTTTATCATTCTAATTCTTTCAATAATTTTTATAAATAAGTATTCTTCAAATTTTACTGAAATTGATGCAAAAGAAATAGTAATTGATGAATTTCTTGGTCAATCTATTCCAATTCTTTTTATGTATTATCCTATTCAAAAGGGTGACCCTGAAAGTGCATGGATATATTTAATAACAGTTTTTATCCTCTTTAGATTTTTTGATATCTTAAAACCATTTCCAATTAATTTAATTGATAAAAAAATGAAAAATGGTCTTGGCGTAGTTCTTGACGATTTATTAGCGGGAATTTATGTTATAATAATTTTTGCTTTATTTGGTCTTTTTTTTGGACCTCCTTTTGAGTAAACTTTATGAAAAGATTATTTTTAATATTAAAGAAAAAAAATTTAAAATTAGCTGTAGTTGAGTCTTGTACAGGAGGTTTATTAGCTTGCACTATCACTTCAATTAGTGGTGCATCAAAAGTATTTAATTTAGGTCTTGTCACCTACTCTAATCAAGCAAAAATTAAGATTTTAAAAGTAAATAAAAAAATCATTAAGAAATATGGTGCTGTAAGTCATGAATGCTGTTCAGCAATGGTTAAAAATTTATCTAAAATATCTAAAGCTAATATCAATGTTTCAATAACTGGTGTTGCAGGACCTAAAGGTGGCACTAAACAAAAACCTGTAGGTTTAGTTTATATTGGAGTTAAAAAAGATAACAAAATACTGATTAATAAGTGCTTATTTAAAAGTAAAAAAAGATCATCTATACAAAAATCTACTGTTAAAAAAGCTTTAGATTTAATTCTTAGAATTGCCAAATAACTCTTCAGCTCTTTTCTGAAAGGCATCAGCTATTTTCTCTAATCCGAATTGAAAAGAGACTACCATTAAGGAATTTAAAAATTTATTCTTTATTTCAAAATCAATATCAAAAATAACCTCTGTAATTCCATTTTTTTTATCTGAAAATATCCAATTATTTGAAAGATGATTTAAAGGTCCATCTATATTTTTAACAAATATTCTGTCTTCTTTTTTATTAAAAAGCACATCACTTTTGTAAGTATCTTTAAAAGGTCCTTTTCCAATCGTTAAATCTGCTATTATTTTTGTTAAATCTCCTTCATTATTATTTTCATAAACTTTTGCATGAAAACAAAATGGGACAAATTCAGGATATTTTTCGATATCCAACACTAAATCAATTAAATCTTTTTTTTTACATTCAATTAATCGCTTAACTGAAGCTTTTGGCATTAATGACTGCTTATTCTATTTTGTTGAAGTTTGGCAAAGTCCTCATCCGCATGGTATGAAGATCTTGTTAAAGGAGATGAAGAAACTAATAAAAATCCCTTTGATTTTGCAATATCTCCTAAATCTTTAAATTCATCTGGGGTGTAATATCTCTCTAAAGGAAAATGTTTTACTGATGGTTGTAAATACTGTCCAATTGTTAAAAAATCTACTTCAGCAGATTTTAAATCATCCATTACTTGTAAAATTTCATCTCTGGTTTCACCCAAACCGACCATTATCCCAGACTTAGTAAAAACATTTTTATTAATTTTTTTTGCATTTTTTAAAAGTTCAAGAGAAGCAAAATATCTAGATCCAGGTCTTACTTTTAAATAAAGACTAGGTACGGTTTCAATGTTATGATTAAAAACATCAGGTTGAGCCTCTAATACTTTTTTATAAGCATCACCTTTTCTTAAAAAATCAGGTGTTAAAACCTCAATAGTTGTATTAGGATTAGATTTTCTTGTTTGATTTATTACTTTATAAAAATGATTTGAACCGCCATCATTCAAATCATCTCTATCAACTGAAGTAATGACCACATGTTTTAAATTTAATTTTTTAACAGCTTGGGAAATTTTAATCGGCTCTAGCTCATCTAATTTTCCTGGTTTACCAGTTTTAACATCACAAAAGGCACATGCTCTAGTACATGTGTCTCCCATTATCATAAATGTTGCATGTCTTTTGCTCCAACATTCAGTTATATTTGGACAATTTGCTTCCTGACATACTGTTACAAGATTATTTTTGTTCACGATTGTTTTTGTTAAAAAAAATTCCTTACTATTAGTAAGTTTGGATCTGATCCAATTAGGTTTTTTTTTAATTGGATTTACTGGATTTTTTACTTTTTCTGGATGTCGAGGTTTAATTTTCTGTGTCATTATTTTTAATTATATAAATTGTCTCATTTTTTTTGCCAAATATAAATCTTTCTCTAATTAAAATTTCTATATAATCAAGATCTAGATTGTCACTTAGTAACGAATTTTTAAAATCCAAGTCATTAATTTGATTAATAAGTAAAGATTCTTGTTTTTTAAGATCATTCAAAACTTGTTTTTTTTCAAAATATGAAATTAGACCTCTCTGTCCTGATAAAAGATTAAAAAAAAAATATAAAATAAGAAAAGTAGAGATTAACAAAAAGTAATTTTTTTTTAATCTTTTAAACATTAGAGAATCTTATTCATTCTAGCCTTTTTTCCAAGCTCTTCTTCTATGCGTAATAATTGATTATACTTAGCCACTCTTTCAGATCTTGCCAAAGAACCTGTCTTTATTTGATTTGAATTAGTTCCAACGGCCAAATCAGCGATAAAAGTATCCTCAGTTTCTCCAGATCTATGTGAAATTATTGTTTTAAATCCAATAGTTTGCGCAAATTTTATAACATCTAATGTTTCAGAAACAGTTCCAATTTGATTAAGTTTAATCAAAATTGAATTAGATGATAAGTTTAAAAAACCTTTTTTTAATCTTTCTAAATTAGTTACATAAAGATCATCTCCAACTATTTGAACTTTACTGGTTGATTTCATTAACTTATTCCATGAAGTCCAATCATTTTCTGCAAAAGGATCTTCAATAGATTTTATTTTATATTTTTTAATCATCTTTTTATATTCGGTAATTGTTTTATTTACTGAAACATATTTTTTTGAATGGATAGAATATTTACCTTTTTTAAAAAGTTCATTTGCCGCAACATCTAAGCAAATCGAAACATCTTTACCATTTTTGAATCCTGAATTTTTAATTGCTAAAACAATTAAATCTAAGGCCTGATTATTATTGTCAATCATTGGAGCAAAACCACCTTCGTCTCCAACCGATGTTGATAAGCCTTTTGCTTTAATTAAATTATTTAAGTTTTTAATTACTAAATAGGAAATTCTCATAGCTTCTGAAAAAGATTTAGCCTTATCCGGCCTAATCATAAATTCTTGAATTCTAAGACCATTATTTGCGTGAGCTCCACCATTAATAATGTTCATTAATGGATAAGGAAGTTGAAAGTTTTTTGTTACAAAAAAAGATTTATAAAGAGAAACTTTTTTAATTTTTGCAGACAATTTTTTAGCAGCCATGGAAACAGCTAAAATTGTATTAGCACCTAGTCTTGTTTTTTGTTTTGTACCATCTAAATTAATAAGTATTGCATCTATTCTTTCTTGATCATGTATATTTTTATCTCTAAGTGCTTTTGATATTTTTGTGTTAATTAAATTTACTGACGAAAAAACACTTTTTCCTAAATATCTTCTATTTTTAGTATCTCTTTTTTCATATGCTTCATAAGTCCCAGTAGATGCGCCTGATGGACTAATAGCTTTTGCGCTTTGAGTTTTAACAAAAACTTCTGCTTCAACAGTTGGATTTCCTCTGCTATCAAAAACTTGTCTTGCTTTAACTTTTAGAATTTTACTCACTTAATTTTTAATAAGATTATCAATATCGTTAAGTTGTTT
>MDTE01143384.1_pt1 | contig 11100 bp, 13 predicted proteins | sample 811231 | NCBI WGS metagenome assembly MDTE01 (sample SAMN05326651, study PRJNA326480) | marine metagenome | isolation source: seawater | place: Indian Ocean: Red Sea | collected 2010 | reverse complement strand
TAAAGAAATAGTTAGGGTTTGTAATTTTTTATTTAGCAAAAATATTAGAGTTATTAGGAATGTTAATATTAGGAGTTAGTTTTGTGATTAATTTTCCTGATTTAATAAACTGGAATTTTTTCATAGTAGGTATCGCTTTTTTTACTATGGGTTTTATGATAGAAAAGTTTGTTTTAAAGTAAGTAATTTTTTTAAATTTAAGTACATGAATAAAAGAGTATTTTAATGAAGATAGACCATTTAAAATCAGTCCCAGAGCTACCAGCTTCAGTAAAAGGTAAGAAGACTCGACCTAAAAAAACTGCATGGGTAGATGAAGATAATTGTACTGGTTGTCAGGCGTGTATCCCGTTTTGTCCTGTAGACTGTATTGAGCCTGTTGCAATTGATAAGCATGTTTTTCCACCTATTCCTCCTGTGCAAATACGTTTTAATGAATGTATTGGATGCCAAATATGTGCAAAGGTATGTACCAAGTTAACATGGGATGCTATTCGAATGGTAGATACTGATAATTTAGAAGAACGTTTAGATATAATAATTGATTAAATAGGAGAAATTTTGACCGATACACATCATGAAGAAAGTTTTTGGAGAAAGTATATATTTTCTATAGATCATAAAGTCATAGGTATTCAATATGGTATAATGTCTTTATTATTTTTGTTACTTGGGTTTAGTTTGATGCTTGTTATGAGATGGCAGTTGGCATATCCTGATCAACCTTTACCATTATTAGGTTGGAGACTTTCTCCTGATATGTACAACTCTTTTGGTGCAATGCATGGAACGATAATGATTTTTCTCGGTGTAGTACCAGTAATAACTGGAGCTTTTGGTAACTACCTTGTGCCTTTACAGGTTGGTGCTTGTGACATGGCATTTCCAAAGCTTAATATGGCAAGTTTTTGGTGCTATTTTGTAGGTGGAATAGTTATGTTAAGTGGATTTCTTTTACCAGGAGGTGCAGCTAGTTCTGGATGGACATCATATCCTCCATTATCGGTTGTCGCAACAACCGGTCAAACAGTTTGGCTTATTGGTATGGTTTTTTTAATAACGTCATCTTTGCTTGGTTCATCAAATATAATAGTTACAATAGTTCAGCTTAGAGCTCCAGGTTTAACTTGGATGAGATTACCTTTTTTCATTTGGGCACAATTTGTTACTGCTTTTTTACTATTGCTTGCATTTCCTCCATTAGAAGCAGCTGCAATTTTTCAATTGATGGATCGTTTAGCAGGAACAAGTTTTTTTATGCCATCTGGATTAATAGTTGGTGGTGCAGCAACTGATTGGGTTGGAGGAGGTAGTCCTCTTTTATGGCAACACTTATTCTGGTTTTTAGCGCATCCTGAAGTTTACGTATTAATTTTACCTGCGTTAGGTACTGTAGGTGAAATTATCGCAAATAATACTAGAAGACCGTTATGGGGATACAGATCGCTTGTCTATTCTGTAATATTTCTAGGTTTTATGTCATTTATCGTATGGGCTCATCATATGTTTTTAACAGGAATGGGTCAAACTATGAGTATGTTCTTTTCTGTTACAACTATGATCATATCTATTCCATCTGTAGTGATTTTATCATGCCTATTTATATCATTATGGGGAGGTTCGATTAGGTTTAATACACCGATGCTATTTGCATTAAGTTTTTTACCAATGTTTGGTTTAGGAGGATTAACAGGTTTACCATTAGGTTTACCTTTGTCAGATATAGCTTTACATGATACATATTATGTTATTAGTCATTTTCATTATGTTGTTGCACCTGGAACAATTTTTGCAATTTTTGCTGGAATTTATTATTGGTTCCCAAAGGTAACAGGAAAAAAATTAAATGAGGTGCTAGGTAAAATTCACTTTTTATTTTCTTTTATTTTTATGAATGGAATATTTTTTCCAATGTTGATTCAGGGTTTAGCAGGAGTTTCTAGAAGATTAGCTGATGGAGGTCAGTCATATGCTCATGCTCAGCATGTTATTCATTATAATGAATTTATGTCTATGTCTGCATGGTTGTTAGGTTTAGCTCAACTTCCATTTATCTTAAATATCCTCTTAACTTTATTTAAAAAGAAAGATAAGGTTGCTGATCCTAATCCTTGGAATTCAACAACTTTGGAGTGGGCTTGTCCATCTCCTCCAATTGCCCATGGAAATTTCGAAAAAGAGCCTAAGGTTTATAGAGGACCATATGAATATAGTGTTCCAGGGCACAAAACTGATTTTAGTCCCCAGTCTGAAAAATTAGGAGAAAAGTAAATGAAAATACCTTATAATGAAGAATTAAGACCTGATACAGGTTTATATAATGCAAAATTAGGAATATGGTTATTCCTTGCATCAGAAGTAATGTTGTTTGGTGGACTTTTCTCTGCATACATTATGTTAAGGTTATCCGATCCAAATTGGGCGAGCTATGGACAGTATAAATTAAATGTGCCTCTTGCTACATTAAATACCACAGTTTTAATTACCTCAAGTATAACTATGGTAATGTCATGGGTTTCTTTAAAACTAAATGATATTAAAAAATTTAAATTATATATGGGTTTAACTCTATTGTGCTCATTTGGTTTCTTGGTTATTAAATATATTGAATATTCATCAAAGTTCGAAGGTGGTTATTATCCATCTACTAATAATTTTTATGCTGTTTATTTTGTTTTGACTGGTCTTCATTTGCTTCATGTTGTTGGTGGAATCATAGTTAATGGATATTTTTATGGTCCTGGAATTAAAATGTGGAGTTCAGAACCTGAGAGGTTTACTAATAGAATAGAAGTTGCTGGATTGTATTGGCATTTTGTTGATTTAGTGTGGATATTTTTATTTCCAGCACTTTATTTATTATAATAGGAGATATTAATGAGTAATGATATGAATCATCATATAAAAATTTATAGAAATGTTTTTTTAGGTTTACTTTTACTCACTGTATTTACAGTTGGAGCTTCATATATTCATTTTGATAAAGAATGGCTTGGTGTTGCTTTGGGTTTGGCAATAGCTTTTGCTAAAGGTTATTTAGTGGCATCTTATTTTATGCATCTTAATGATGAAAAAAGATTTATATACTTAACTCTTTTAATTACTGTTGCTTTCTTTTTAGTATTATTTTTAATGCCCACACTTTGGCACAGCAATACAATGAAATCTCCTGGTCATATTCCAATACAAAATGGAGAAGTATATAAAAACTATGATGAATCAACAAAATATGGGGGTAGTTATTAATGTCTTTAAAATCTTTTCATATTATCTTTATTTCAGCTAGCTCATTATTTATGGCTTATTTTATTTATTGGTCTTTAGATAGTTGGTTTAGTTATAAAGATTTATCTTATTTATTTTATAGTATTCTATCACTAGGTTTACTGATTTCGTTAATTATTTATTCTAGGAATTTTTCAAAGAAATACAAGGAATTAACATCTTGATAAAAATTCAATTATTTTTATTACTAATATCCTCATCAAGCATTTTGAATGCCTGTGCAGTTTGCTATGGTGCGCCTGATGATCCAATTACACAAAGTTTGAACAAAGCTATTTTATTTTTACTTTTTGTAATTGTTTTTGTTTTATCTTGTATTATGTACAGTATTTTTATATTGATTAAAAGAAGTAATAATGTTCAAACATTGGGAGATTAGATGACGGAGTTTATACAAAGTTACATGCCAATATTAGCTTCTGAGATGGGTCATCTTGGTGATAACTTGAGCGGTATGGTTCATTGGTTAATGCTTGTTTTATTTGTTGGTTGGGGTTCATTTTTTATTTACACATTAATCCGTTTTCGTAGTTCAAGAAATCCAAAAGCTAATTATCATGGAATTACAACGCATTATTCAAGTTATGTTGAAGTAGGCATTGTTGCATTTGAGGCATTACTTCTTATTGGTTTTGCTATTCCTGGTTATGCTGAGGTTAAATATGATAAAGTTTTAGATAATACTGAGGTAGAAGTTAGAGTTATTGCTCAGCAATTTGCGTGGAATATTCATTACCCTGGTGCTGATGGTAAGTTTGGTAATACAAAAATTAGTTTAGTTGATGAAGAAACAAATCCAATTGGATTAGATAGAGAAGGATACGGAGCCGATGATATAACAACTATTAATCAATTACATTTGCCTGTAAATAAATTGATTAAGTTGTATATTTCTTCAAAAGATGTTATACATGGCTTCTCTCTTCCTGAAATGCGACTCAAGCAAGATGCTATACCGGGAATGCAAGTGCCTATTTACTTTACTCCAACTTTAACATCTAGTGAATTTTTGAAAAAACTTGAAGGAACACCTAGAGAAGGAATGGGTTACGAAATTGCTTGTGCTCAACTATGTGGTAATTCACATTATAGAATGAAAGGTTATATGACCATTCATTCAGAAGATGAATATAATGAATGGTTGAATGAAGAGGCTGAATATTTAGACTCTGAGGGTGAAGATGATTGGGATGATGATTGGTAAAAAATAAAGGCCCTTTAAGGGCTTTTTTTTTAAAATTAAAATTATGACACTAATTACAAATAAATGGTTGGGTACCGAGTATTTTAAAATATATGATTTTAATCATATAGAGTTCTATGTTGGAAATGCTAAGCAATCACTATATTATTACTGTTTAGTAATGGGTTTTAAGTTAGTTGCTTACAAGGGTCCAGAAACTGGCAATAAAGATTTTTCATCATATGTTTTAAAAAATAATCATATTTATTTTGTATTAACCTCTCCAGTAAATTCATCTCATGAGTCAAATGAATGGATTAGCAAGCATGGTGATGGTATATATGATATTTCTTTTCAAGTTGATGATGCAAGTGAGGCCTATGAATCATGCTTGTCAAGAGGCGCACAATCTGCTTATCCACCAAAATATAATACTAATAATACTTATTGTACTGCTGCTATTAAAACATATGGCGATGTCATTCATTCTTTTGTTAGTAAGAAAAAGTATAAAGGAGATTGGGCTCCTGGTTTTAAAAAAGTAGATAAATCAAATTTAGAAGTTAAAGATACAGGTCTTGTAAGAATTGATCATGTAGTTGGTAATGTTGAAGAAAATAAAATGAATTATTGGACAGAATACTATGAAAATATTTTTGGTTTTACTAATTTTATTGTTTTTGATGATTCAGATATTTCAACAAAATATTCTTCTTTAAAGAGTAGGGTTATGAGGTCAAAAAACTGGAAAGTAAAATTACCTATCAATGAACCAGCAAATGGATTAAAAAAGTCTCAAATCCAAGAATATTTAGATTTTAATAATGGTCCTGGTGTTCAGCATGTGGCTTTATTGACGACTGATATATCGTATACCATAAATACCTTAAGAAAAAATGGAATGGATTTTTTGAGTGTTCCATCAACTTACTATGATGAGTTATATAACAGGGTTGGTGACATAGATGAAGATATTAAAAAAATCAAAAAATTAAATATTCTTGTTGATAGAGATGATGAAGGATATTTACTCCAACTGTTTACAAAACCAGTACAAGATAGGCCAACTTTATTTTATGAATTTATTCAAAGAAAAGGGTCGAGTGGTTTTGGTCAAGGAAATTTTCAGGCTCTTTTTGAAGCCATTGAAAGAGAACAAGACATGAGAGGTAATCTCTAATGCCATTTTATAATGTACAAGGTTCAATACCACCTAAAAGACATACAGTATTTAAAAAAAATAACAAGATATTATTTGAGCAACATGTAAGTAGAGAGGGCTTTTCTGGTATATATTCAAATATGTACCATCTTTCGATGCCCACCGAGTTAATAAAAGTAGGTAATTTTGTTAAAAGTAAGCTTGAAAAAGCATCTTGTAAACATAAAGCACGTCATATTAAAAGTTATAAAATAAAGAAATTTGGTGATCCGATTAATTCTAGAATGCCTTTACTATTTAATAATGATTTAATTATTAGTTTAGTTCATATAAGTAAAAATATGGATTATTTTTTTAGAAATGGGCACTATGATGAATTGTTTTATGTTCAATATGGAAATGGAGTTATTAAAACAAATTTTGGTAGCTTAAAATATAAAAAAGGTGATTATATTATAATTCCTAAAGGTACTATTTATAAAATTAATTATGAATCAGAAACAAAATTGTTATTAGTTGAATCAGTAACTTCAATTAATTCTCCAAAAAAATATAAAAATAAATTTGGTCAACTTTTAGAGTCTTCACCGTATTGTGAAAGAGATATCATTATTCCTATTTTGGAAAAACCAATAAATAAAAAAGGAGAGTTTACAATAAAAGTAAGATTGGAAGACGGTTTTCAGGATTATGTTTATAATCATCATCCGTTTGATGTTGTTGGTTGGGATGGTTTTTATTTTCCATGGATATTTAATATAAAAAATTTTGAACCAATAGTTGGAAGTTTACATCAACCACCATCAGTTCATCAAACATTTGAATCAAATAATTTTGTTGTTTGCTCTTTTGTCTCAAGATTATTTGATTTTCACAAAGATGCAATACCTTCACCATATCCTCATTCGAACATAGATTCAGATGAATTTATATTTTACAGTGAGGGTAAATTTATGAGTAGAAGTGGAATAAGAGGTGAATCAATAACATTACACCCAATGGGATTACCTCATGGCCCACAACCTGGTAAATATGAAAGTTCTATTGGAAAAAAAGGAACTGAAGAGCTAGCTGTAATGATTGATACATTTAGACCTTTATATTTGACAAAAAGTGCTATTGAATTATCAGATAAAGATTACTGTTTAAGCTGGATAAAGTAATTATATGTTGAATAAAATAAAAACTGTAGATTTTCAATCAAAAAAAGCTCCAGAAGAATTTGTAAATTCTTTAGTCAAAACCGGGTTTGCAGTAGTTAAAAATCATTCAATTGATTTTAATTTAATTAATAAAGTTTATGATATTTGGGATGATTTTTTTAAATCAGATGATAAATTTAATTATTTATTTGATTTAGAAAAACAAGATGGATATTTCCCCATAAAATCTGAAAATGCCAAAGGCTGTTCACTAAAAGATATTAAAGAATTTTATCATATTTATTTACCTTGGGGTAGAATACCGCCTGGTTTATCAAAAGATACACTCTTAATTAGAAAAGAATTGAAAAAAATTGCGACTATTTTATTATCTTGGATTAATGATTTAACACCACAAAATATAAAAAATAACTTTTCAATTCCTCTTTATGACATGATTGATAAAAGCGATACTAATCTTTTAAGAATAATTCATTATCCACCAATAAAAGATAAAGATGATAAAAATGCTCTAAGAGCTGCAGCTCATGAAGATATTAATTTAATTACTATTCTTTTATCTGGCTCTGAACCAGGTTTACAAGTTCAAGATTCAAATAGTAACTGGATTGATGTTGAATCTGACTATGGTTCATTAATTGTTAATATAGGTGATATGTTACAAGAATGCTCAAATGGTTATTATCCATCTACATCACATCGAGTAGTTAACCCAAAAGGACAAGATAATAATAAATCAAGATATTCAATGCCTTTCTTCTTACATCCAAGAGATGAAGTAATACTTTCTGAAAAATATACTGCAAAAAGCTATCTTGATGAAAGATTGAAAGAGCTTGGCTTAAGAAAATGAAGAAGAAAATTTCTTTTATTATAGTTCTTGTTTGTTCTTATTTAATAATAAATAAGTATACTTCTATTGATACAGATCCTTGCGATATTAAATGTGATAATTGTATTAATGCAGTTCAGTGTGAAGAATGTTATAATGATTGTTATTCTAAATTAGATTAAATATGAATAAAGTATTAAATATTATGATAAATACTTTTAAGCCTTGGTTTGCCGTAGATACAAGAGCTTTAGGTTTGTTTACAATAGTTTTTGGAATTTTATGTTTATCTGATATTATCAGAAGATGGGATTTTATAGATATCTTCTATACTCAAGCATCAATAATCCAATCAACATTAACATCAAGCTCTTATAAAAATTTTACTTTATTAAATACATTTACATCATCATGGGAAGTGCACTTATTCTTTTCACTTGGTATAATTTTCTCACTAATGTTAATATTTGGATATAAAACTAAGCTATCACAGATAATGTGTGCTGTAATAATAATTAGCATACATAACAGAGCTATTATGCTAGAAAATGCAGCAGATTTTTTTATGAATTGTATGTTGATATGGACCATGTTTCTACCTCTTGGAATAAGCTTTAGTATTGATTCTATATTGAAAACTTTAAGATTAAAAAAAGAAATTTCTATTGATGATTTAAATAATAGAAAATTTGGTTTTAATAAACCAGTAACTATTTATTCTTATGCATACTTTTGTATGATATTTCAATTAGCTACAATTTATTTTTTTACAGGTTTAGATAAAACAGGATATGACTGGATGAATGGTTCTGCAGTTTATAAAATGTTCCAATTAGATACTTTTTTAACTCCTGTTGGCTACTTTCTAAGAGATTATATATCTTATCCAGTTTCTAAGTTTTTTACTTATTCTACATTAGGTATTGAATATATAGCACCAATAATTTTGTTCTTTCCATTTTATTCATACATTTTCAGGTTTATTTTTATAATTGTTTATTCAATTTTTCATATTAGTATAAGATTAGCTATTAAGGTTGGATTATTTTCATATGTTTTAATGTGTACTTTTATTTTGTTGATTGATACTTATTTTATAGAAAAAATTAAATCATATTTTTTAAATAGATATAAAAATAATAAATATATTTTATTTTATGATTCAGATTGTGGATTTTGTCATTATAGTGTAAGAATAATTAAAAGACTTGATGTTTTTCATAGAATAATTTTTGCAGATAAAACCTACGAAGGTGAAAAACCATTAAACGTTAAGGAAACTTTAAATTTTTCTGCATTACTTTACAATCCTGAAACAGAGAAAATATGGATTAAGCATGAAGTTTTTGGTAAAGTATTAGTTCTGTTGCCTTTTGGCTTTTTGATTGGATGGATATTTTTTGTGCCAGTACTATCATTATTCTTTCAAAAAATTTATGATTTAGTTGCATCAAATAGAACGGATATAAGTAAGTTTTTTGGACTACCTGCTTGTGATTTAAATATTAAGCCAATTGGAAGTATTGATAATAATGAGCCTAATATTTTTAAATATGAGAAAACGTATAGTTACTTAAAGAAGACTGTTAATGTTTTAGTATTATCAGTTCTCTTATTATCAAGTATAAATTATAGTCTTGCTGCTAATGATGGAGTTAATGATTTAATGGAAGATTATGGTTTTGGAAAAAATTATTTTAGACATAATCAATCATTTAAAAAAGTATCTATTTATCCTAGAATGATTCAAAGGTGGAATATGTTTTCTCCGACTGTTTTATCAACAGATAAAGTTATAATTGTAGAGGCAACATTATCAAATGGAGAAATAGTTGATCCATTCACTGGTAAAAAACCAGTACTTGATAGCGTTGAATATGAAATTCTTTGGCATGATCACAATCAATTTTGGAGAAAATTTTTTAGTAGAGTTACTAAAAAAGGAAGAAAAAATGTACTAAATAGATTCGAAGCTTGGTTAAAAAGATATAATAATACTTATTTCGATAAAAATTTAAATGGACATAAGATTAAACAAGTAAAAATATGGTCTGTATCTCAAAGGAATAAAGATATAAATTCTACATCTAATTATAGAGTATCTAAAAGATTATTGAATGCAAAGTCAAAGAATTTAAATAAAACAAAAAGTAAAAAGGTTAAGCCTAAGTGAAAAAAATAATTGTTATACTTTTTTTATCATTTTTTTACCCGCAATGAGCTATGTGAGGTAATCCCTCTCTACCAGTTGGTAGCGCTGATAAAGGGATAGGTCTTGGAGCAGGAGAAATTATGATTACTGCTGATTACGCATATAATCATATTGATTGGGAGCATTCACCAGTTGGAGATGAACTATTTGATCATTATGGTAATTTTACAACAAACTTACTTAATATAGGTATTACAATAGGTTTGAATGATTATTGGAATGCAACATTAAAACAATTGTTTATAGATAGGTGTATGGATTGGCATCCTAAGGAAGTTAGTTCACATCATAGGTCAGAATGTACTTCAACTGACTATGATAATGCTAAAGGTGGTTATCTTGGAGATACAACAATTAATTTTAGATATTTACTGCAAAATGCTGGAAAAGGACCAGGTTCAAGATTTTTTATCGGTGGAGGGCTTGTTGTGCCTTCAAATAATGAGCTAACAAGTTCTCCTTTTTTAAATGATAATGGAGTATACTTAAATCATAGGCATTTTGCTATAAGTGAGGGTGCTCATAAATTGATTTTTGAATTTCAATTTTTTAAAAAAAGAGTTAAGAGGCCAGTTTTCTGGGGGACAACTTTTAATTTAACATACCCTATTGAAGAGAGTGATTATGGTTTTTATCCATCGAAGGTGTATGATTTATCTTTTGTTGCTTTAAGTGGCCCAACAAAAATTAAAACTAATTTTTTTATGATATCATCAATTGGTTTTAACTATTCTTTCAGGCATACAACAAATGCTAAGTGGAATAGTATAATTGCACCAAATTCTAAATCTAATACACATATTCCAGGTATTAGCTTTTTAATTGGATTAAAAAAATCAAAAGGTGCAATTGGTGTAAATATTTTAAGAGCTTACATGGATAATTTGACTACAAATGATGCTGTTATAGAACAAGATGCAAAGATATGGCAATTTTCATTAAGTTATAGAATAATTTTAGATAAATATATAGATAAGTTATACTGGAATTAATTTTGAAAACATTAAGATTACATAATACTTTAAGTAGACAAAAAGAAGATTTTATACCTGTAGATAATAATCATGTTAAAATGTATACATGTGGACCGACTGTTTATAATTATGCACATATAGGTAATGCTAGACCAGCTGTAGTAAGTGATTTACTCGTACGGTTGTTGAGATATTTATATCCTAAAGTAACATATGTATCAAATATTACTGATATTGATGATAAAATTATTAAAGCATCAAAAGAAACAAAAAAACCAATATCTGAAAT
>MDTE01122220.1_pt1 | contig 11100 bp, 6 predicted proteins | sample 811231 | NCBI WGS metagenome assembly MDTE01 (sample SAMN05326651, study PRJNA326480) | marine metagenome | isolation source: seawater | place: Indian Ocean: Red Sea | collected 2010 | reverse complement strand
CCTATCTGATTAGTTGAATGTTATTAAAAAAATTTGAGTAATTAAATCTGTTTGACCAATATGTCCGGATACCCCAATATTTTTGCTGCGACGAATCCATGGGGGAATGTGGAGTCAAAAAATATCTCTGCAGGAGAAATTGACATTAGTTGATTTATTGCCCATGCAGAAATTGACAAATCGGTGAAATTGAGGTCAGAGAGGACGTGGAAATGCCTCCCGATAGCTATTCTGGGGTCTCTAAATTCTGAAAAAGGGGTGATTTTTGAATTGCCTCCTGATTCGCCTTCTTTGAATCTGGAAACTAGTTGCCTTTTTCTGAAAGAAAATGAAAGTGAGTTTAAAGTCCTATTTTCTTTCATTGTAGAAATCTCTTGAAGAGATTCTGGTGAGTTTGAAAAGAGAACCAGTTGGTTTTGATTCAATTTTGAAAAATCAAAATCAGTAGAGATTTCATCTAGAATCGATGATAATTCGATTGCAAGACTGATATCCAGAGTGTTTTCTTTGAAATCTATTTCTTTAGAGTAATCTAATTTAGAATTTTTCGATTGAAGCAGAGGAAAAAGAGTGTCAGAATCGTTACAACTTACAATAAAGGCCCTTGGAAATAGTTTTTCTGTTGGGCTTTTCGCAATAGCTTGGCGTATTTTGGGATTTAGATCCGACCATAGTCTTGAAAATTCTCGCTCGGATATTTTATGCTTCAAAGTCCCGTGTACTGGGTCCAGTATTTCTCCGATGTTTTCTCCTAGCCCTAGCGATTTAAGTAAGTCATACCTCATGGTTTTCAGGATAAAACTGACCAATCTTGGAATGTTCCCGCCACCATGTCTTTGAAGTGAAATGGAGATATTATCTGAAACTAACCTATCATCTGTATTATTGTAGATTAGATGCCTGAGGTAATATAGAGAACTCTGGCTATCATCTGCACTACTTTCGAAGAGTTTTTGCATCGCATTTTCCTCAACCTCGGTATCAGAGATGGAAATTGCAGATGAAATGATTTGATTGAGAATTTGTGGATTTCTTTGGTGCGAGGTGTTTAATTTGAATAGAGAGACAGATTCGAAATGTCTGTTTAGACGAAAAAGAGATCTATGGATAAATAATGCTTCATCAATTTTCCAGTTATTACAATTCTCCAAACCTCCAAGTTTTTCAATAACTTCGGAATACTTCCCAAGAGAGTAGAGTCCCCTGTAATCGATAGAACTTGAGTTATTTTCCTCATCAAATAAATCTGGCGACATCAAGCGAAGCCTTGCCATTGTATTGTGGGCTGGATGATATTCATTATCCAAAATCAGAATTTTATCGAGAGTTTCCTTTGCCATTTCTACTTCGGAGTCATCCAATTGAGATCGGGCAATATTATTCATAGCCTCTAAGTTGTCAACATCAACAGATAGCAGGGCCCCCCAAGCAGACCTGATTTCTTCGGTATCTTTGCCAATTTTTGTAATCGATCTGGCCCTGAACTTAAGGGCTGTTTTGTCTTGTGGGTGACTTTCCAATATCTTGTCAGAATGTCCAAGTGACTCTAAGAATTGACCACTGGAGTAACTTCTGCGCATTAAAACTACTAATATTTCTCTATCGTCAGGGAAATTTGATTGAAAAAAATCGATCGAGTTGAGGATTTCTATTTCGTTTCCAATTTTCATCGCAGCTCGAAGCCTATACCGGCATCTCTCATAGATTGGGGCGCCACTGGAGGCACCTCCAGAAATATCACAAAGATCTATGCAGCCCGGAAAATCATTTATTTCAAAACGTGATCTAATCCACAAAGCGTGCTCTCTCCGAGTCAGAGAGTTAGAAAATTTATTGCAAAAAGAGTTTACATTATCCCAGTCTTTTCTTTCAATAGAAGACTTTAGTAGGTATCTCTCCACCTCTATATCAGAGCCAATTTCACCCATTTAATCTCTGGGAGGGGGTGCGGCAATACATCTCTGTCGGTCACAGACAAGACCATTAGTTGAAAATCACTTATGAATTATCGAGTCCGCGGAGAACCAATGAAAGACCTTCCAGAGATTGGAGATTTGCGAATTTGTGTGGTTGGACTCGGATATGTTGGATTGCCAACGGCAATAGCTTTCCATGATGCTGGATTGAGTGTAATTGGGGTGGACGTTTCAGAGAGAGTGATTACGGAATTGAAGGATGGAATAGTCCCCCTAGTAGACTCCAGTAGTGATCTTTCCGTCCCGGTCGGGTCACCAGACTGGGATGTAACGATGGACTTTGCTTATGCTGTTAATAATTCTGATGTCATTCTTATTACTGTACCGACTCCAGTAAATGAAGATAAGAGTCCAGACTTGAGTTATGTTCTAGCGGCCTCAACAGGAATCATCGAGAATATCGATAGGGGAAAAAAGACCATTGTGGTCCTAGAAAGTACTGTTTTTCCTGGAGTTACGAGAGATTTAATCGGCGGCATATGCGAATCTAAAGGTATCACTCTGGGAGACGAAGTCGTATTGGCTTACTGTCCGGAAAGAGTGAACCCTGGATCCGAGGAGGGCGAAATTAATTCTTCGGACCAGATCATTGGTTGTGATGATGAAGAAGCGGGGCATTACCTTGCGGAATTATTCAGTAAGATCACATCAGGGACCTCTACTTATGTTGGAAAGATAGAGGTAGCAGAAGCATCGAAGTTAATCGAAAATGTTCAACGAGATATAGACCTGGCGTTTACCAACGAGTTAGCAATTGTTCTCCCTAAACTAGGAGTTGACGTGGAAGAAGTTCTAGCAGCAGCGGAAACAAAATGGAATTTTCACAGACATAAACCGGGCATAGGAGTAGGCGGGCACTGTATTCCTGTAGATCCTTATTATTACATCTCGATAGCAAGAGAAGCCGGATTAGAGAATTCTATTTCCTCATTTGCAAGAGAAATAAACAATAACATGCCATCTAATTCCGCGAGGAATCTTGTAAATCTGATTGACTCCAAAGAAAAGAAGAAAATCCTAATTCTTGGTTATTCTTACAAAGCAGAATTGGGGGATGTAAGGGAGACTCCAGTTTATCCATTTATAGAGCAGCTGATATACTTAGGTTGCGAAGTACAAATCTGGGATCCCTTGGTAGAATCTTCAGAAATTCCACATTCAGTAACTGTGGTTTCAGACCCCTATGATTGTGATGGAGTAGATGCAGTTGTGATAGCCACGGCTCACAGGGAAGTTCTGGATTTAGATTGGCGGAGGATGTTAAAAGTCTGCAATAATCCATTGATTTACGATGGTAGAAGAGTAGTAGAAAGTGCTTCGATGAAAGATTTGGGATGGGATTATTCCGCAGTTGGATATCCAAATTTGAAAAAAACAGATTAAGCACAAACATTTAGCGTTGTTATTTCAGGGGATTTATTTGAAAGAAGAAAGGAATATAAAATCGGCCAATATGGAAACCCCCCTTCCTAGTGATTTTAGAAAACTACGGGCTGAAAGAGAGTTTGTATTTTATTCTACAGAGAGGGTAGTGGAGAACCTGCCGGATAAAACCAGATTGCTTGAATTAGCCTCTTCTGGAGATGCGGGGATAGCGGAAAAATTAGTCATAGAATTCTTGAGAAGGAATGGCGATTCTCAAAATGAACTGGAGATTTTGGCCCTGATTGCTTCCTACTTAGATAATATTGATATTTGGAAACAGTGGAACGGACGGTTACTGGACAAATATCCAGAAAGCACTGTTGGTTTATCACTTGAGGAGTTAAGGGAGAGGTTGCATTGCAAAGACTGGGAAGAAGTACGAAAATGTGCAATTCTTATACTTGAAAATGATGAGAATAATTGGTTTGCCATTAGTTCATTGGCCATATCATTGACTCGATTGAAGGAATGGCAGCCTGCTTCTTTTTATTGGAAGAAACTGATGGAATTCCGAGATATAAAGGACGAGGAAAAAAAATTAGCCACTAAAGCTGCATATAATGCAAAGGAATTCTCTCTTGTGACTTCCATTTTGGATGATGAAACAAAGGAAAAGTCGAATGATGAAACAGAAATGGAATTACTTGTCAGAGCTTATTACAATCAATCAATGTATGAGGACTGTACTAGGGTTGGGATAGAATTAATTCGAAAGTCTCCTGAAAATCAAGTTGCCCTAAGGCACCTTTCTAAGTCATTATTTAGGCTTGGGAGGCTTTCGGAAGCAATTCCAATAATGGAGTCTTATTGTAAAATCGCTCCTTCTGATGTGGCCCCATGGGAGTCATTGATAGAGTCCCAATTCAGAATTGACAGAGTTGAGGAAGCCAAAGATACATGGAAGATGCTTCGCAGGTTTTCTAAGGATGACTATATCCAATTTTTAGTTTCAATTAGAATTTCGCTGAGATTCAATTGGGAGTCAGAATTTCAAGAGTTGGTCAATGAGGGGGAGAAATATTCTAGAAAAGATGGTTTTTATGACGATTTGGCAGAAATTATTCTGGAAAATGGAGATCTTGGGAGGTCATGGTCAATACTCAGGGAAAACGGGATAGACCCTTTGGATTCGAGATTGTCTCGTAGATTTGAGGAAATTATCCACCAGACTGGCATCGATAGGAAGGAATTAGATGGGATCCAGAATGAACCGTTATGGATTGCTGGCCTAGTAACAAGAGAAGCTATCAAGAGAGGTTATAGAAGGCAGAAAAGGAAGAAAATAAGATGCCATTTAGTAAGTTCTTCTTTAGACAGAGGAGGGGCTGAAAGGCAGGTTGCCTTGACATTAAGAAATATGGTTGACGACAAGAAATTTGATTGTTTCTTGGTCGTACACAGATTGGAAAACAAAATTGGCAAGGGGACTTATTTTCCCGAAATGGGAAGTTCTTCGGAGAGGATTTTCAATCTTGATGGGTTTGAAATTGAATCTCCTGAATGCCCTGGTTCAGACATTATTACTGAGAACATGGAGTTACTATCTTTAATCCCTAGTGGGCCGAGAAAAAAAATTCTTCAGTTAATTTCTCACTTCTCTGCGCATGAGCCAGATTTGGTACATGCTTGGCAGGATGAGACAATTTTTACTGCTGCTATTGCATCTTCTTTAACTGGGGTTCCGTATTTTCTTGGCTCTGCAAGATCGCTAAGTCCTGCTGAAAAAACTAACCTTCACAACATGAAAAGGCCTTATTTGAGGAGTTGCTTCAGAGAAATATTTGCTAACAAAGGATTTACCCTATCATCAAACAGTGAGGCTGGAAGGAGAAGTTATTCTGAATGGATAGGGATGGAATCAAGTGAAATTAAAGTAATACATAACGGAATAGATTTCTCAGAGATGGAAAAGAAAAATGATCTATTTGAGGTCAGAGAAGTGGTCGACGGTTTCGGTTTCAAAGAAAATGACACCATAATAGGGGGGGTTTTCAGATTAGAAGTTGGAAAGAGGCCGGAGTTATGGTTGGATTCATTTGAAATGGCAAAAAGAAAGAGTTCTAATTTAAAGGGGTTAATTGTTGGAGGTGGGAAAATGGAGAAAACGGTTCTTCATTGGATAAATGAGAAAGGACTTCATGATGAGGTGAAATTAGTTGGAGAGGTAAATGACGTTGCTAGTTGGCTCGAGATGATGGATGTATTCCTTTTTACTTCATTATCAGAAGGATTGCCGAACGTCCTGATTGAAGCACAAGCATTCGGCTTACCTGTTGTTTCAACTAGAGTTGGGGGGGTTTCAGAGGTAGTATCCCATAGAAAGACCGGATTACTAGTAGATTTTGACTCACCAGAAGAGATTAGTGACAAGTTGCTTTATATTATTGAAGGTGGAGAATATAGAGATTTTAGTAAAAGAGCAAGGGCTATGTCCCGACAAAAATTTTCTGTGAAAAAAATGATCGAAAGTACTAGGGAAATGTATTCACGTATTATTGAACTCCGTTAGGACATACTGGTGGAATCATGGCAAGAGTATTCGTCTCGGGCGGGGCTGGATTCATTGGGTCGCATATCTGTGAAAGGTTGCTGATATTGGGGCACGAAGTGGTATGTTATGATAACCTATTAACAGGATTCAAAGAAAATATTGAGCATTTGTTTGGAACAGAGGGTTTCTATTTTGTTGATGGGGACATTAGGGATATCGGCGGTTTGCAAAAAGCATTGTCAGAGTGTACCCATGTTTGTCACCAAGCTGCACTTGGTTCGGTTCCCAGATCAGTCGAAGATCCACTAAGGACAAATGAAATGAACCTTGTTGGAAGCCTGAACCTTCTCAATGAGGCTCATCGACTAAAAATTAAGAGGTTTGTTTTCGCCTCGAGTTCATCAGTTTATGGCGACAATTTAGACATGCCAAAGGTAGAACAGAAAACCGGGAAAGTTCTATCTCCTTACGCAGTTACAAAATCTGCTTTTGAGGATTATGCCCGAGTCTTCTACCACATCAATGGAATCGAGACTATTGGTTTGAGGTACTTCAACGTCTATGGCCCCAGGCAATCTCCCGAAGGGGCTTATGCTGCAGTAATTCCTATCTTCATGGATCATATGAAAAAGAACAAGCAGCCGAAAATATTTGGGGACGGGGAGCAGACAAGAGACTTCACATACGTCTCGAATGCTGTTGATGCGAATGTATTGGCTCTGTTTGAAGAAGTCCCCGATGCCTTTGGGAAATCATTTAACGTAGCATGCGGAAAGACTCTGACAATAAACAAGATTTTCACGATGATAAGAGATTCAGTTAATGAAAAAATAGGTAATGTTTCTGCTATAGAAGCGATTCATAAACCTCCTCGAAGTGGAGATATTAAGGACTCTTTGGCTGACTTATCGGAGGCAAAAAGATGCTTGGGCTATAATCCAAAGGTGTTTTTCTCAGAGGGTATTGCAAAGACTGTTGACTGGTTTTTCAAAACTAATAGGTGATACACATGAGAGTCTCACTTGATCAGGAAGGTGATGATTTAATTTTCCATCTAGAACCCGATGAGGATGATTTCAAGTACCTAGATTCGACAAAAATAGAAATTGGTGAAAGGAGGGCCAGGATCAATCTTGGCGGAATATGTAAACAAGAAATACATCCTGATTTGATTGGTCTATCGACGATTCTAATTTGTCATCAATTTATAGGTAAATCTCTGTATCTGCCGGTAACGGTAAGCGAATATTTCCTAGAATCGGCCAACAGAGTTCTGAGTAAATACAAAATTTTCTCTGAGGCCGATTCGAGTATAAAGCCCAATTCTATACCATCTAATTCTCGCCCGGGTCTTGCATTTAGTGGAGGAGCGGATTCAACTGCAGCGCTTGCTGTAATGCCGGGAAATACAGTTCCAGTCTTTATGAATCGTCCAGTTCGGGCGAATTCAATATATGATTCCGATGCACCGTTAAGAAATTGTGAGTTGTTGAAGGAGATAGGATATGATGTACGGGTAATTGACTGCGATTTGGAGTTTCTCAGAAAGCCTGCTGGTTTCCCTAGTGATCTGGCACATGCAATCCCACTAATACTACTCTCTGAGAGCCTAGGAATCGGATCGATTGCCTTTGGTACAATACTGGAATCTGCCTATGGAATTGGGCATGAGCACTTCATTGATTATCCTCATGGCTCCCATATGAGATTTTATGGGACTCTCCTATCGGCTGCTGGACTCGAGATTTCACTACCGGTGGGAGGGGTTAGTGAGGTCGGGACTGCATTAATTGTCGAATCGTCCCCACTTAGTGAGTTTTCTCAATCCTGCATTAGAGGAAAAAGGGGAGTGCCTTGTTTGAGGTGCTGGAAATGCTTTAGAAAGGAATTACTTACGTTAGCACTATTTCCCGAAACGAAAATTGATCTCAAGGGCATGATGAGAAATAGTTCGGAAATCCAAATTAGGCTCTCCTCATACCCAATAAGTCACGAGAATGTGATAACATACTCGATACAAAGAATTGATATGGCGAAATATCCATTCTTGAGACATCTGAGAAATAGATTGGACCTAAGTCTAGAGTTGGGATTTCTAGATTGTTGGTATTCTCCTTCCGAAGTATTGATTCCAGAAGACTACAGATTAACAGTGGTTGAAAAAATTGGTAGATATTTGCCACGGATGAAAAAGGAGCAAAAACATATCGTTGAGAATTGGGATATGGATCAATTTCTGCTTTCTAAAGAAGCAAAAAGAGCACACGCATCTCTAACTTCTTCTTGGCAGGATCTCTAATCCAATTGTGCTTGAGAAACTATCCAATCTGCAATTTGTCTGGCACCGTTCTTCCTTTTCAAGAGTTGGAAATTGTTCCCCATAACCTCTCTAACATCGGTTTCTACAATCCTATCGATAGCAGCTTGAATGGTGTTTCTGTTTCTTTCTCTAATCACAACCATACAACCTGCTTCCTCTGCCACAAGAGTTCTTGCGAGTTGGTCGTCCCTTCCAGTTTTCATATTTGGAAGACAGATTGTCGGCAGGGATGCTTGAATTACTTCGTGAAAGGAGTTGTACCCTCCTGCCATTACAGCGAAATCAAAGTCGTTGAAAAATCTAGAATTTGGATAATCACGTAAGATTCGTACTCTGTCGTATTCCGATGCCACTCTCTCCCCTAGCATAGATTCGCCCACTACAGCATACACGTTCTTGTGTTGTGAGAGAGCTTCTAGAACCATGTTAATTTCGGAGTCGATCTCATTGATCTTTCCGGCTCCTAATTGGACATAGCACAAAAGAGCCTCCTTCGGAATTCCTAGTCTGTTCCTCAAAGATCCCTTCGATGCTAATTCTTCTGGTTCCATAAGTAGAATGGGGTTGCATCTAACCAAGGATACGCCATGATCCAACTCATCTTCGGAATCAATACCTACGGAATCTCCTGGACGGATGATAGCATGGAAATGTTTCACACTATCAACTGGTATTTCTCTAGAACCAGGGCGAATTGCGCCTCTTCGTAGCCAAACTTTTAGCATGCTATCTTCTTGCCCTTTCATTGCATTAAGCATGCCCCTGTAAGGAAAGGATCCGTCGAAAACAAATGCTTTCGGTCGGTGGAGGGAGAAGATCATGCTTAGCATCTCTTCACAAATAGAATTCCAAACATTCGGATCCATATCCTTGTACCTATAGCGCCCAGATATATGATATGCTGGAAAACCAAAGTCAGCGAGAATATGTAATGTCGGCATAGTCGTAAAAAAAATGATTTCCATTTCGGGGTCGGTCTCCTTGATTTTGTTCGCTACAGCGAGTAAGCGAGTGAAATGTCCAAAGCCCACCCCATTTGTGGGAAAGAAAACTATGCTATCCCTGTTTTCGCCGATTCTACTTCCTATTGGATATGTTTCAGAATTGTTCCTTTCTAGGTGGCCAAGTTTTTCTCTTGCCAGCCTAACAAATAGTGACGGTATCGTCAAGGGCAGTATTAAGAATTTGACCGGATTACGCAAAGAGGATTCAATTAGATTTCCGAGTCTAAATGAGGCAGAATCTCTGACTCTAGTGAGTTCTCTTTTGTAACGTTCGATTTGTAATTTCTCGTTGGTCAGAAGGTAATATGAGTCTCTTTGTTTGCCTAATTCGATTTTCTTCGGCTTCCATGGAAGGAGTTTGGCCAGATCCTCGCCTACGGGGTGGGACTCTGAAATCTTCTGAATTATTCTGACTCTCTCGACTTCTGTCAATTTTGATATCTTCTCCACCGCTCTTTCCATTCTAGAAGAGCCCCCCTCGGAAATGTCCGAAGCCGATACAAGATATGCTTGGAGCCAATTTCCAGTGTTGAATTCTGCTCTGAATTGGTTTTCGTGATGATCTCTTAGAATCCATCCGTAATCATTGGCTTTTCTGTAAATGGAAGAAGCCAATTTGAATTTCTTTTGGCGCAGGGCACTTCTCGCAGATAAGTCAAGAAATGATGCATCTCTGAAGAATATTGATGCAAATCTAGAACGTCTGAGTGAGCTTCCGTATCTGCTGTCATTGTACGGCTTTCGACACCATTTCAAGAGGCGAGATTTGAGCCATGTTACTCCGGCCATGTCGTTCCGTCTGCAAGCAGGCTTTCAACGGTTATGTGTAGGTCAGACCAAGATCACTGTGTCAAGTCTTTGTCAACGCCTGAATTAGATGGAATTTCTCACCATCGTAGTGTACCTGAGGGGAGCCATGCGGTGTCCAGCCCTCATCTATCTTCATGCTAACCCAGGTTCCTAACTTGTTGGATGCTGAGGCTAGGGCAGGAGAGGTGCTCCTAACCAGAATATATTTCCCGCCATTATCGATTTGTTCTTCGTCCACGGCGCAAGGACGGGGCAAGAGTATTTCTGGGTGACGCATGGAAGGGTTAGAAAGACCGCTCACCAAGGCTTGAGTCTGTTCTTCTGTTTTTTCCTGAGATACGCTACTACTGAAGGTTCGGTTTGTCTTTTCTGGCGAGATAAAATAGAATATGAATAACCCATGAACATCGATATTCCTCCGATAATAAATGGCCTACTGGCCATCCTATGTATGGAGCGAACGATCATGAAAAGGGGATAGTAACCCATTGAATGGGCGAATCGTCCAGACTCAAAGCAACCTGAAACAACTCCGGAATGAGAACCGGTGGTTCGTTGATGTAGAACTTCTAGGCGATTGATTGGTCTGGTTTCCCATCCGGACATTTGGGCCATTATGTTGTCTATCCCATCCCAGCCATCTAATTCCATTATTCCCCCGATTTCTTCTAAGCACTGTCTCCTGTAGGTTTTCAGGCCTCCTCTGGTATGATCTGGGGATACCTTTTCCAGTCTTTTCCCCCCCCTGTCCATGGTGTAACAGGAGCCGCTGGTAATTCCGAGCTTATCCGAAGATTTGAATTCGGTAAAAATCTGCTCAAAGTAATCTTTTGGGAGGACCATGTCGGCGTCGATCTTTGAAAAGAAATCCCAATCTTTACCGCATAATTCTAGTCCTTTGTTGACCAAACTAGCAATTTGTCCGCCTCTCCTCCTCTTTGAATTGTCATTTACTGAAATTACGGATACCCAATCAAATCTCTCAGAGTAACCATCCATGATGCGCCTACTTCCATCCTCAGAGTTATGCAGAACAACAATCCACATGGATGGAACTATCGACTGTTTTGCCAT
>MDTE01009030.1_pt1 | contig 11100 bp, 10 predicted proteins | sample 811231 | NCBI WGS metagenome assembly MDTE01 (sample SAMN05326651, study PRJNA326480) | marine metagenome | isolation source: seawater | place: Indian Ocean: Red Sea | collected 2010 | reverse complement strand
TTCATCAATACGTTGTAATAAGGTCTGCAATTCAATTCGTTTATTCGTATTAGGTAGAGAGTAAATTTCAGCTTCTTGGGGGCCACGTACATCAAGCAAGTATGGATTCCACCCATTTTCAATTAAAGAAACATAATCATCAACTCTAATGGCATCATTATTGATCAGTTCAGATTCTAAATCAGAGTTGGCTTGTGTTTCACAGTATACGTCTAATTGTACTAATTCAGTAACCTTAGGCCGTGAAGGTAAAGATCCGATCTTCAGTGTATTGAAGTTAAGATTCATAGCATCATAAATTAGTAATTTCTCTGATAGGCTTTCACCAATTTGAAGTATCACTTTTATGGCCTCAGTAGCTTGGATTGAGCCAACAACCCCTGGTAGGACTCCAAGTACACCTGCTTCAGCACAAGATGGCACTGCTTCCAATGGCGGTGGGTTAGGGAATAAATCTCTATAGTTCGGCCCTCCATGGTGGTTGAATAGAGAAATCTGCCCTTCGAATCTAAAGATACTTCCGTAGACCCATGGTTTTTCTAATATTTCACAAGCATCAGAAATGATGTAGCGGGTTGGTATGTTATCAACCCCGTCAAGAATGATGTCGTAGTTAGAAAGAATTTCTAGGGCATTATCAATTCCTAGACGGCAGTTGTGAATTTCAACTGTGACCTCCGGATTCAATTCAGTGATTCGGCGAGCTGCAGATTCCGCTTTTGGCTCTCCAATAGTTGCATTTGAGTGAATAATTTGTCGTTGTAGGTTGGTTAAGTCGACAAGGTCGTCATCAACGATTCCAATCCGGCCAATTCCTGCGGCTGCAAGGTAGAGAAGTGCAGGAGAACCTAGGCCACCAGCACCAATGACACAGACACTTGCAGACTTCAATTTTTGTTGTCCTTTAACCCCCACATTAGGCAGTATTAGATGACGGGCATAGCGTGCCTTTTCATCAGCCGACAACTCGCTCATTGTTATACGCGAGAAACTACTTACCTATTCGGTTTGCCACACGAATATCATTTGAAATGATTTATTGCATTATTTATCTTGAACTTCTTCGAGCCACTTTTCTGCATCGATTGCTGATTGGCAACCCATGCCTGCTGCGGTAATCGCTTGACGGTAGCGTGTATCAACCACATCTCCTGCAGCAAAAACGCCTGGGACTGAAGTCATCGTATGCTCTGAGTGAATTATGTAGCCGCTGTCATCAGTCTCAACTTGTCCTTCAAGGAAGGCGGTGTTTGGTTTGTGCCCAATAGCTATGAATGCTCCATCGCAGGAAATTTCGTATTCAGAACCATCGCGTGGGTCTTCAAGAACTGCTCCAGTCAAACCCTTTTCGTCTGAAAGCCATTGCTTTACCTGTCTGAACATTTGAATTTCTATTTTTGGATGTGCTGCAACTCTATCATACATCACTTGTGATGCGCGGAAATATTCTCTTCTATGGACAACGGTTACTTTCGAGGCGAACCTAGTTAGGAAATGCGCTTCTTCCATAGCTGAATCCCCCCCACCTACGACAATGACTTCTTGATCTCTGAAAAAGAACCCATCACATGTTGCACACGTACTGATCCCCTTGCCTTTCTGTTCTTCTTCTCCTTCGGCACCAAGCCATATGGAATCAGCACCAGTGGATATGATTATGGCATTGGCAAGATGTTCTTCTCCCTCTACAGTTACTTTGAAAGGGCGAGATGAGAAGTCTACCTTTTCTACATTCTTGTCCTCAACCTCCAAACCAAACCTCTCTGCTTGTGTTCTCAACTCGAGCATCATGTCAGGTCCAGCAATTCCCTCTGGATAGCCAGGAAAATTCTCAATATCAGAAGTAAGCATTAGTTGTCCTCCAGATGCATAACCTGCAAACATTAGAGGCTCTAGCATTGCTCTTGCAGTATACAATCCAGCAGTGTAACCAGCTGGTCCGGAGCCGATGATGATGACGTTGCGTACGTCTGCCATGTTATCTGGGGTGGGGGGGTAATCCTTGAACCTAAGTGTTCAGCATTTTCGCAATTGCTTCTACTGCTGACTTAGCATGTGGTTCTAATCTTGGGCTAATTTGATGAGGTTCAGCACCGGGGCCAATGATGCCTAAGCCTACGGGTTTATCATAAGCTAGTTGAGCCTCAATTAGTGATTTAATTACAGCTTGACCCATTGCTAATCCATGTTGGGTTTCACCTTTTTCAATAATTCCAAGACAAGCAACACCAACAATTTCTTCTCTTTCAAGTAGCCTTGTTGTAGCTAGTGGTACTTCCATTGAACCGGGGACCCAAACAACTTCTCCGACTTCAAGACCTGATTGCTTGGCGGCATCAGATGCAAATGCGAGCATTTCTTCGACTTCATTTCGGTGGAATTCTCCACATACAATTCCTATTTGTTTAGTCATTATTCCACCTCTGGTTTGAAAGCATCTGTCTTGCAGCTTCAACTGCTGCTACGGTAGTTGAATCTAATTCAAGATTAAGTTGATCACCTACATTCTTGTTTGCAATGGTAGTTGCTGCTAAAGTTTCAGGAATCAGATGCACATCAAATGTTGCGTTTTCTCTATTTACCTCACCTACAGTTAGGCTAATCCCATCAAGAGCTACGAATCCTTTGTTCATCAAGTAACTAATTTCATTTTCATTACAGGAAAGCAATAAAGTGCGTCCATTTTTACCAAGAATTATTTCTTTAATTGTAGCACATGAACTTACATGCCCTGAAACGACATGTCCTCCTATTTCATCACCAAATTTCAATGATCGTTCTATGTTAACTGCTGAATTAAGCCGTTCTTTTCCAAGTGTTGAACATTGAACCGTTTCCTCAATCAAGTCAAATTTTACCACGCCATCTGAAATTTCAACGGCCGTGAGGCATACCCCATCTATTGCAACACTAGCCCCAATTTCCAAATTTTGAGTGAGTTTATCTCCCAAGTCCACTTCTATGGTTAGAATATCTTCTCTTTGTGCTGCTGAAGTAATCAGAGCGGTTCCTTGCACAATACCACTAAACATTAGGCATTCCTCTCTTCTTCTTCTTTCCATTTGGTTGATAGTTCTAGAATTCTAGAAATGATTTTTCTTGTACCATCTAAATCATCAGAAAGCCCTTTTACTCTTTTAACCGAAATATGTGATTTACCTCTGCTTTCAAGTTCACTTCTGATCCATTCTTCGGCGTGATCTTGGTCATATCCTAATGCTATTATATCTGGATTTACTACATCTAGGATATCAAAAATGGATTCAGAGGGCGGTAACCCAATTAGAACTTCATCAACAGGTTTCAAACCTGAAACCATACGCTGTCTCAAATCCATCCCAGTTACGGGCTCATGCTTTCTTTTTCTTACGGTGTCATCGTGAGCAACTACGACTGTCAGGTTATCACCTAGTGCTTTTGCTTGCTCAAGATAATGTAGGTGGCCAGCATGTAACAAATCAAACACGCCTACAGCCATCACCTTAGTCATGAATCAGCCTCCTTGTTATCACACTTCAATTCATTGATTTAATCGCTTGCATTAATTCTGAGCCATTAATGAAAGGGATGCCTCTTTGCTGCCCGTATTTTTGGGCATCTTCAACTGATAGTGCGCCATCGCCATTAGGCTGGAGCATCTCTGCACCAATGGTGCATGCAATATTACCCGAAAGACGAGCAATAGCCACTGCCAATTCAGTATGTCCCTGTCTTGTTTTCAATCCGCCGGGAGCTTCTCGACAAAGAGGGATGTGTCCAGGTGTTCGGTATTCAGCTCCTAGTGCTTCAATAGCTTCATTTTGGTTGGCTCCCCTTTCAAGTAATTCCTTAGATAATTCACCAAAACGACGAGTTGTAAGTGAGCGGTCTCTGTCGGTGATTCCTGTGAAAGTATCTCGGTGATTTAGAGTGAGAGTGAAGGCGCTACGATTATCATATTGTAAATCATCTGTAATCAAAGCACCTAATATTGGATTTTCTTTAACTAGTGAAGCATGTGTATGAATATCTTGTAGATACGGAAGTCCAAACAATTCACCAACATCATCACCTATGGCTAAGAAGAGAAGGCCACCACAATCTTGACGCAATTGTCGCATTACTTCAGGAGTTGCAGCAGTGGCAGGCCAAAGAAGGTCAGTTTCCCTCTCTCTATAATCAGAATCAAAGACTAGGACAGGTTTACCTTGACTAAAAGCCTCAATTGCCTCATCAAGATTGGAGCCGCCCATGTGCGGCGGAGGGGCATCACATACCCGTTATTTTCGGTTATTCGTTCCTAAATTGAGAGAGGAGATTATTTCATGCAATAGCATTACCCGAATAGCGTAGAGGGGTTATTGTGGGGTTAGATGAGAGAAAATCATTTTTGCCAGCTCTAATTCTTATGGTTATATTTTCTACATCTTTGATTACTTCATTAGGACACGCAGAAAATTCAAATCCAGTTGATGAAAATCAAGTATTTTTTACAGATATTAGTAATATTACTGGGCTATCTGAGATTTCCACTGGTTCACTATTTAATTGGTCATCATTTGGGCCAGGGGTTTCTTGTGGAGATTATGATGGTGATGGAGATTTAGATTTATATGTCACAGTTCGTCATGATCATTTTGGTTACGAGGTTAGGGAATATTTCGTTGAAGGTGACGATGAGGATTTAATTGAGGCAGCAGTAATTGAAAACTCAACGGGTGAAACCTTCCTTTTGGAAAACCGCAATGGTAGTTTTGTAGATGTTTCAATAGCATCAGGGGTGAAATTAACTAATTCAACTGCAATTGGTTCAACTTGGGCTGACTATGATGGTGATGGAGATTTAGATTTGTATGTTTCAAATTATGGTGTTTCATTATGGAATATTACATTTGGTGATGGTGGGGAGCCAAATATCATGTTTTCAAATAATGGAGATGGTACTTTCACAGATGTAACAAATTTGAGCAATTTAGGGAATCCCGGCCATTCAACAGGTGGACTTTTTGTAGATTATGACCATGATGGAGATTTGGATGTTTATTCACTAAATGGCGGAACTTATGATGAATTACAATATTTAGCCTATGCACAATCTAACATTCTATATCGTAATGATGGTGATTCTAATGGGGATGGAGTGCCTGAATTTAGTGACCAAACAATAGAAGCCGGGCGTATATCGGGACAAGATGTTAATTCTCAGTATGATTTTGTTCCAGCTAATATGACTTATTCTCATTCAGAGGCAAGTGCTATGATGGAAGGGGATGGTACGTTCGGTGGTAATTCAGGTAGTGGTATTTCATGGGCAGGTCTATGGTTTGATTATAATCAAGATGGTTGGTCTGATTTATTCATAGCTAGTGATTTTGGCATTTCTCCATTGTATGAAAATCAAAAAGATGGTACTTTTAAATTAGTGACAAATGAAATGGGACTAAATTTTCAGGGAACTGGAATGGGTGCTCATTCAGCAGACATAAATGGTGATGGGACATTCGAGGTTTGTCAAACAAATTTTGGTCCTAATTATATTTGGATTAACAATAATGGCAATTATTTTGACCGTTTTGTAGATGATGGGATGAGTTACGAGGGCAAGATGACAGGCGTTAATTGGGATTGCCATTTCTTTGATTATGACTTAGATGGTGATTTTGATTTATTTATGACCGCTGGCAGAATTAATAAATTTGTATCTTTTCAAGAAAATAGCCTCTATCTAAATGATGGGAATGGTTTATTCACTGATGTAACTGTAGATGTTGGTTTGGGTGGCCATTTGAAGAGCATGGGTGCTTCCATTGCTGATTTTGATAATGATGGGGATGAAGACATATTGGTGGCTAATTCAGATGGCCCTCTACAATTATTCCAAAACAATGCTGCACAAGTCACAGGCAATCATTGGTTAAGAGTCCAACTAAAAGGAGAATATTCGAATACATATGGCATTGGTGTATTAGTTGAGGCTGAATTAGATAATGGCACAATTCTACGGCAACAAACTTACGCGGGTTCAGGATTTTTAGGTTCTGGAGATCCCATAGTACATTTTGGCATAGGTAGTAATGAAGGAGTTAAAGAAGTAAGAGTTCATTGGACAACCGGACATATACAAACTGTTAGTAACATTTCCATAGATGGTACTGTTACAATTTTTGAAGAGGACCCTCCTGAAACTAGTTTTTTGCCAAACATTGTTATGATAATAGGATTACCAGTCATATTTTTTGCATTATATTTCCTTTTTGGCAATTCAATTAAATCCTATCTGAATAAAGATGAGTTAATAGAAGAATCATTAGAACAATGATTGGATGATTAATCCATTGGTTAAAGTAAGGCGGAGCGTAATGGTCCTTTGGCGGCGAAAAGAAAATACTGTTTTTTCTCTAATCGCACTATGTGGCGCGTAGCATTAACAAAGAACAGGGATTCGGCGAGAAGCCTAGGAGGGGGGACGAGATGTCATTGAGGTTGGGTCCGGCGGGTGTTCCGCTTTCTTGTAAGGGTAGAACCATAGTTGAAGGAATGGATGATATCACGTCATTAGGACTTGAAACTATGGAGATTCAAACAGTTAGGTCAGTTCAACCAAAACATTTTGATCAATATTGGCAAGCAGGCATACTTTCTCACAAGACTGACTTTGAAATGAATATGCACGGCCCATATTATGCTGAATTACTTGGTAACAAAAGAGAGCGTGGGCGTTCATTAGCAAAAATGGAGGCTACAGTACAGGCTGCCAAAGTAATCAATGCCCGCCATATTGTATTTCACGTAGGGCCATACATGGGGTATAGTAGAGGAAAGGATGCAAATGAACAAATTGCTAATATTTTTTCTGGGGTTGTTGAAAGAACACGCGAATTATGGGGTGATAAGTCGCTTGAGGAACAACATGTCGCTTTCCCATGGCTTACAGAAGATGAGCCGGCTTTAATAGGAATAGAAACTAGTGGAAGACAAGAATTGTGGGGTACTTTAGAAGAAGTTCTTGAAGTGGCCAATCATGTTGAAGGAACAGTACCTGTGCTGAACATGGCTCATATTCATGCAAGAGGACACGGTCGTTTGAGGACTAGTGAAGATTATGGTGAACTGTTTGACATGGTCCGTGAAAGACTTGGAGGCAAGACCTTCTATTGTCATTTTTCAGGAGTTGAACATCGAATGGGTAATGCAATGCATTATACTCAAGTGAAAAAATCAGATTTGAAATTCGAGCCGCTAGCAGAGTTCCTTGCTGAAGATGGTGATTGGCTTGATGTCACCGTGATATCTGATTCTCCATTATTAGAACACGATGCTATGTTTATGAAACAGCAATACGAACGTTCTCAGCATAGATTGCTTGAGAAGAAGGCACGGGATGAACGTAGAATCAAGTTGGCATTACAACAAGGTCTTGACCCGGAAGAATTAGCCGCACGTGAAGCTGAAGAGAAGGCTAAGCGTTTGGCTGCTGAAGAAGCTGATGAAAAGAAGCCTGAACCTAAATCACAAAAGAAAGCTGCCAAGGAAAAGAAGTCTGAACCTAAATCACAAAAGAAGGCTGCTAAGGAAAAGAAAAGTGAATCAAACGATGATGATTTGTTTGGTGATAGTGATGATGAAGATGATGATTTATTTTGATTGCATTCATCTATCAACTATTGAAATAGATATTTTCTCTAGTCTTTACAGGCAATTGTGATATTGGTGACTACTCCGCGACCACGCATGAGTGAGGAAAAGAGTAGGGTTTGGTACTCTTCTTTCATTCAACAAATATTGAATACTAAAGATTTAATTGTTCTTACAACATCTCTATTAGCTATAGGTATAATTGTTTATGATTCAATAAATAATTTGCGAATAGCCAACCCCTCGGAATGGAGATTCCTAGTATTTATTGACATAATATTACTAGGATATTTTGTTACAATATTGGCAGATTCACATTCTAAAAGCACCGATCGTTCCGTTTGGTGGAAGTGGAATTTTTTGCAAGTATTGGCCCTATTCCCCTTGCTAGGTACGGCAATACCAGGTTTTGGCTGGGCAGGAGTGCTCCGTTTTCTTCTTCTTATTCCAGCAATTCAAGCAATTTTCAGGTTAGTAAGTGTTTCAGAGGATGGTGAAGTATCAATCTCGCAAAGAATGACTCACTTATTCATTATTGTATCCATAATGATATTGGCGGGTGCAGCATTGGCGCTTATGTTTGAGGTTCAATATGAAGAAAAATGCATTGCTGATATTGGTTGTGATGAGGGCCAACTTGTCCTAACCATTGAAGATGCAATTTGGTGGTCTATTGAGACCACAACGACTGTTGGTTATGGGGAATTTGCACCCAAATCACTAGGAGCCCGTGTTGTTGCTTCTGCACTTCTTTTTGTTGGCATTGGATTGGTTGGTACTCTTGCAGCCACATTATCTGAATTGTTTTTCTCAAATCAGATGTGGCGAAATAGTCAGAGAGAAGCTTTCTTGGTAAGATTACATTTATTGACAGAATTACATGATCGTGGTGAAATTAATGATTCGCAATTTATTATTGAGAAGAAGAGGTTAGTTGATAATCATGAAGATGATACTTTATTATTGGAACAAATCGATAAGAGTCCCCATCAGTTTTCAAAAAATACGTCATCGGATATTAATGAGCGTAAGAAGCGCCTTGATGAGGTCAAGAAATTTTTCGATGAAGTTGCTAGTAATGGTGATGTTGAAGAGGATTAATGAGCCGACCTATTCATAGGAGAGGCTCATGTGCAATGGTATATGGGCGAGCAGGTAGGGGAGTTCATTAACATCGGAATATTAACCTCTTCAGACCGTGCGAGTAGTGGAGAATATGAGGATCTAAGTGGTCCTGCAATCGTCGGTTTTTTTCAAGAGGCTCTAGAATCGCCATGGGATTCAATTTCAGTAGTTGTAGCAGATAATCAAGAGATGATTGAAGCAACACTAATTGAATTGATAGATGAACAAGGTTGCAGTTTAGTGGTTACTACTGGTGGTACCGGCCCTGCCCCAAGAGATGTGACTCCAGAGGCAACCGAATCAGTTTGTGAAAGGATGTTACCAGGGTTTGGTGAACAAATGCGTGCAGTTTCATTGAAATACGTGCCCACTGCAATTTTATCTCGTCAGACCGCAGGAATAAGGGGCTCAGCTTTAATCATTAATTTACCAGGTGCTCCAAAAGCAATTCGTGAAACAATTGACGAAATATTTCCCGCCGTTCCTTATTGTATTGATTTGATTGGTGGGCCATATGTGGTAACAAATACTGACGTAGTAGATGCGTTTAGGCCGAAACATGCCCGCCGATAATTCAAGCTTGTATATCAAATTACAAGAGGGGGTGCCGTCTCGGACAGGCATGGCTAAATTGAAGAAGACCAATCTAGATGTATCTAGAGACAATGATGTAATGCGTGATATTAGTGTTCAACTTGATTTTACACCTAATGCATTGGCATCAGTATTGTACAAACAAGGTGAGACTGTTATTTTGGCTTGTTGCACTAAACAAAATAGTCTACCTCGGTGGTTTCCTAGAGATGCAGATAGGGGATGGATTCATGCAGAATACTCTCTTCTTCCTGGTTCTACAGATTCACGATTTCAAAGAGAGAGAAGAGGGGCTAAAGGGCGAACTTATGAGATTGAGCGATTAATAGCGCGCTCACTGCGCGGCGCCATCGATTTAGAGGCATTGGGGCCAGTTGCCCTAACAATTGATTGTGATGTCCTAAATGCAGATGGCGGAACACGTTGTGCTTCAATTACAGCAGCAAATATAGCACTAAGATTAGCAATTAGAAGGCTTATTGCTTCTGGTGATTCACTTCCTCAAAATCTTCGCCCTACTCAAGAGGAGAAAAAATCAGGTTGGTCTGCTCCAGAACTGGACGCTCATCAACGCGAAGCTCATGAAAAGGCAATACTACCTCATGATATCGCAGCAGTCAGTGTGGGTTTAGTTGAGGGCGACACTTACCTTGATCTCGATTATATCCTAGATAGTAATGCAGATGTTGATATGAATGTAGTGATGACTAGTGATGGCAGATTTATTGAGGTTCAATCAACTGGTGAAGAATCAACTTATTCTCGTTCAGAATTTAATTCATTAGTAGATTTAGCAGAAGCTGGATTGAAACAAATTCATGGCGTTCAAAGTTCAACCCTCAAAGGCATTGAGTGAAAATTTTCTCCCAAAGACTTGAAGAGATGATGCTGGTCGAGAGGTACGTTGCGATAGTAACTCAGCAGGGAGAGTGCCAGACTGAAGATCTGGAAGCCGCTGGTTCAAGTCCGGCCTATCGCACCAAATTACATTTCAGTTTCATCAAGAGTTGAGCCATCCTCATCTTCAATATCGTGCTCTGAAATTTCATCATGTATTTGATCGTCATACGATTCTTTAGCAATGATTTCTTGCAATTTCTTCTCACGGACAATTACAATGTTTGCTATAGGGTCTCCAGGTCTAACTAAAGGAGTGGTTGCTAATCCTACAACGTAGCCATTCACTGGGCTGATAATATCATCGACTCTGGCACCGAATGGGTCTGTAATGTAAGCAATTGTTTCTCCTTCCTTAACGACAGCTCCACCCGGTATTAGTGTATGTAGAATTCCTCCTATTGGGGCCCGAACCCAACGGAATTTTCTGACTAATATTCTCCAGTTTGGTTTCAGCATCGTGCGTTCAATCATTCCTAGTTTTGCAAGTACATTCAAGATTCCAATTACACCTCCATGTACTGCATCAGGTTCAAAACGATGGGAACTTCCACTTTCTAACAGAATTGTGGGGACTCCGATGTTTGTCGCTTCTCTACGTATGCTGCCTTTTGGCCCCTTCGAATTCATTACCACTTTAGTACCAAAAGCACGAGCAATTTTTTTGCATTCGGGGTCATCTAAATCAGCTCGGATTTGAGGGACATTGACACGAGTGTATGGGGCTGTATGTAAATCAATTAGGTAATCCACATTTTTTACAATGTGAGTAAATATTGCATTGGCTAAACGACTTGATTGATTTCCCTTTTCTGAACCTGGAAAAAGTCGGTTTAGATCTCTCCCATCAGGAGAGGTTCTGGAATTAGT
>MDTE01060814.1_pt1 | contig 11101 bp, 8 predicted proteins | sample 811231 | NCBI WGS metagenome assembly MDTE01 (sample SAMN05326651, study PRJNA326480) | marine metagenome | isolation source: seawater | place: Indian Ocean: Red Sea | collected 2010 | reverse complement strand
TCTCCCTTGAGGGCAAGGATGCACCCACCCGGAACGAGCCGCGGCCCGGCGAGCGTTACCAGTCGGGGCAGGGGCGCAAACGCCCGCGCCATGACGACATTGAAGAGTTCCGTCTCGTCCTCCACCCGCCCATGGCGGACTTCCACGTTCGCAAGGCCCATCTCGCCCGCGGCCTGACGCATGAAACCGGCTTTCTTGCCGACCGAGTCGATCAGCGTGAAGCGGACGTCGGCTCGCAGCGCGGCGAGCGGCAACCCCGGCAGACCCGCACCGCTGCCCATGTCCAACACCCGCGCCGTTGCGCGGCCACGCAGCGCGTCATCAAGCGCTGGCAGTACCGCCAGACTGTCCAGCAGATGGTGCGACACCATGCGCAACGGGTCGCGAATCGCGGTCAGATTAAACGTCCGGCCCCATTGCGACAGCAGCGACAGATAGGCGAGCAACGCCGCTCGGGCACCGGGCGGCGTGTCATCGAGACCCAGTGCGGCCAGCCCAGCATCGAGCCGATCCGCCTCGGCCGTCCGTGCGGGACCCGCCTTGGTGGTTCGATTCATCACGAGACTGCCGCCCGCCCTCAAGCGGACCCGCTGGCCTCACGCGCAGCCCCGAGGACTCCGCGTTTCTTCAGGTAGATGAGCAACAGCGACACCGCCGCGGGTGTCACCCCTGGGATGCGGTGTGCCTGGGCAATCGTCTCGGGGCGCGTGTCGTTCAGCTTCTGCACGACTTCATTGGACAGTCCGCGGATCGAGGCGTAGTCGAGATCCGTCGGAATCGCCCGCGCACCCTCTTGTTCCAGACGCGCGATCTCCTGGTGCTGACGATCGATGTAGCCCGCGTATTTCAGCTCGATCTCGAGCTGTTCGTCGACTTCGGTGTCATCCGAATCGAGGCCTGTGGCCATCAGCACATCGCGTGCCCCAAGCTGCGGCCGGCGCAGCAGATCGGCAACGCTGTATTCCCTAGCAAGCGGGCGGTCGAGCAGCGGTTCGAGCAGTGCGGCCCCTTCCGATCCGGGCTGCACGAAGGTGCGGCCAAGCAGACCGCGGCGTACGTCGATACGCTCCTGTTTCGTGCAGTACCGTGCCCAGCGGACGTCATCGACCACACCCAGCTCCCGGCCGATCGGGGTCAGGCGGACGTCAGCATTGTCCTGCCGGAGGGTCAGCCGGTACTCGGCACGGCTCGTGAACATCCGATAGGGCTCTTTGGTGCCCTGGGTCACGAGGTCATCGATCATGACGCCGATGTAGGAATTCGTGCGTTCAGGCCGCCAGGGCGCTTCGTCGCGGCACGCGCGTGCGGCGTTGATGCCCGCCACGATGCCCTGCGCACCCGCTTCCTCGTAACCGGTGGTGCCGTTGATCTGCCCGGCGAACCACAGTCCGGGCATGTGTTTGGTTTCGAGCGTCGCGGACAGATCACGCGGATCGAAAAAATCGTACTCGATCGCGTAGCCGGGACGTGTGATATCGGCCGCTTCGAACCCCTTGATCGAACGGACGAGGTCCATCTGCACGTCGAACGGCAGACTGGTCGAGATCCCGTTGGGGTATAGCTCGGTCGAATGCAGTCCTTCCGGCTCGATAAAGACCTGGTGACCCGAGCGATCGGCGAACCGCACCACCTTGTCTTCGATCGAGGGACAGTAGCGCGGCCCGACGCCGTCGATGACCCCTGTATACATCGGCGAGCGGTCGAGGCCGGCACGGATGATCTCGTGCGTGCGCTCGTTGGTATGCGTGATATGGCAACTAACCTGCCGCGGGTGTTCGTCGCGTCGCCCCATGAACGACATCACCGGCGTCGGCTCGTCGCCAGGCTGGGCTTCAAGGTCGGTGAAATCGACGGACCGGGCGTCGATTCGGGGTGGCGTGCCGGTTTTGAGACGATCAACCCGGAACGGCAGTTCACGCAGACGCGCTGCCAGGCGATTCGACGGCGCGTCACCCGCGCGGCCGCCCTGGCTTTGTTCAAGGCCGACATGAATCACGCCACCGAGGAAGGTCCCGACGGTCAGCACCACCGCGCGACAGCGAAACCCGAGGCCCATCGCGGTCACGACTCCGACGACTCGTCCGTTCTCGACGATGAGATCGTCGACCGACTGCTGGAACAGCGCGAGGTTGGGCTGATGCTCGACAATGTCCCGGATCGCCGCCCGATACAACGCGCGATCAGCCTGTGCCCGTGTTGCCCGGACCGCGGGTCCTTTGCGGGAGTTCAGCGTACGAAACTGGATGCCCGCGCGGTCCGCGGCGTGGGCCATGGCGCCACCGAGGGCGTCGATCTCCCGCACCAGGTGGCTCTTGCCGATGCCCCCGATCGCCGGGTTGCAGGACATCTGCCCCAGTGTTTCGATGTTCTGGGTCAGCAGCAGCGTCCGCGCGCCGGCCCGTGCAGCCGCAAGACACGCTTCGGTGCCGGCGTGGCCGCCACCAACGACGATGACGTCGTAGGTTGTTGGATGCTGCATGACAATCGCGTCCCGTCAGAGTCCGGTGCGCACCGCACAGGGCGACAGCGCAACCTGAAAACAAGCCCCGCACAAGACCGGGGAACCGACCGGGCAGCGAGGGTGCGGCAGTATAACCGCGGCATTTCAGACCCGGAAACGAAATCGATCCCCCAACTGACGGATCCTTCTCCGCCGCCGTCGCCGCGCCTACTTGCCGATACAGAAGCTCGAGAAGATTCGGCCGAGGAGATCGTCCGCGGTGAACACCCCCGTGATCTCGCCCAACGCATCCTGGGCGAGCCGCAGCTCTTCAGCAAGGAGTTCTCCCGCGCCTGTGTCGGTCAGGGCTGACATCCCACGGGCCACGGCATCCGTCGCTTCCGTGAGGGCGGTGAGGTGCCTCCGGCGGGCCGTGAAGGTCCCCGCTTCCGCGTCAAAACCCACCGCCGCGGCAATCCGTTCGATCAGCGCGTCGAACCCTGCGCCCGTCTGCGCCGAGACCGCCACCACGTCGAACTCCGCAACCGTCTCCGGCCAGGACTGGACATCCGCCAGATCCACCTTGTTGAGAACGACGGTTGCAGCGCCCTCACCCGCATCAAGCTGCGACAGCACATCCCACAGTTCCGCTTCGATCCGCCGGGGATCAGACCCTGTGGCGTTTGCGTCGATGACGATCAGCGTGTGATGCGCCCTCGCCACCGCCGCGACAGTCCGGCGCACACCCTCCTGCTCAACCAGGTCGTCCGAGTCACGCAGACCGGCCGTGTCCACGAACCGGACCGGGACACCACGCAGGTTGACCGACTCCGTGACGACGTCCCGGGTGGTTCCGGGTACGGAGGTCACGATCGAGGTGTCGCGCCCGGAGAAGCGGTTCATCAGACTCGACTTACCCGCGTTCGGTTTGCCCGCCAGCGCTATTTCGATCCCTTCCGCGAGCAGCACACCGCTGCCTGCTGCGCGGGCAAGCTCCTGAAGCTGGCTCTGTGTGGCTTTCAGTCGCTCGGTGACCGAGTCGTCGGCAAGGAAGTCGACCTCCTCCTCCGGGAAGTCGATCGCGGCTTCGACATACATGCGCAGCAAGGTGACCGCTTCGACCAGCCCGTCGACCTGGCGTGAGAACTCACCATCGAGCGACGCCATGGCGCTCCGCGCGGCCGCGGCGCTCGCACTGTCGATGAGGTCGGCAACCGCCTCGGCCTGGGCCAGATCGAGTTTGTCGTTCAGGAACGCCCGCTCCGTGAACTCTCCCGGGCGGGCAAGCCGCGCACCCAGCTGCGTTGCCCGTTCGAGGAGCAGGTCCATCACGACAACCCCTCCGTGGCCCTGCAGCTCGAGCACATCCTCACCCGTATACGACGCGGGGGACGGGAAGAACAGCGCGATCCCTTCATCGATTGCCGAGCCGTCTTCTCGACGGAAGCGGGCAAAGGTTGCATAGCGGGGCTGCGGGACGTTGCCGAGCATACCGGCGGCAATCCGCGCGGTCGCGGGGCCCGAGATACGCACAATGCCCACTCCGCCGCGCCCGGTGGGTGTGGCAATCGCAGCAATGGTGTCGCCCTGTGCCATGAGGGGCGCTCGCGTCCTCAGGTGGCCTGGTCGGCCTTCTCTATCTGCCGCGTCACGTAGAACTGCTGGGCAATCGAGATGATGTTGTTGACCAGCCAGTAGAGCACCAGCCCGGCGGGGAACCAGAGAAAGAAGACGCTGAAAATCACAGGCATGAGCTTGAGCACCTTGGCCTGCATGGGGTCAGGCGGCTCTGGCTGCATCATCGTCGTGAGGTACATCGAAACGCCAAACAGAATTGGCAGCACGAAGTAGGGATCCATCGCCGACAGGTCGTGAATCCACAACATGAACGGCGCGTGGCGAAGCTCGACGCTCTCCATCAGGGCCCAATACAGCGCCAGAAATACGGGCATCTGCAGCAACAGCGGGAAACATCCACCCACCGGATTGGCTTTCTCTTTCTTGTACAGGTCCATCATCGCCTGCGAGAACGCCTGACGATCGTCGCCGTGCTGCTCCTTCAGGCGCATCAGTTGCGGCTGGAGCTTCCGCGTCTTGGCCATCGAACGGTAGCCTGCCGCGGACAGCGGATAGAGCAGCAGTTTCACGACGCACGTCAGCAGAATGATGGCGAAACCCCAGTTCCCGACCGTGCCGTGCAGGGTGTTCAGCAGATAGAACAGCGGCTGCGACAGCCACCAAAGAAAGCCGTAATCCACCGTTAGGTCGAGGCCTTCGGTAATCTTCTCGAGACGCAGCTGATCTTTGGGTCCGGCGTAGTACTGAGCGCCGATGGTTCCGGTCGCGCCAGGCTGGATGACCGTCAGGGGCGTGGTGAAACCGAGCGTGTAGAGGTCGCTGTCCCCAAGCCTGCGTCCCTGATACGTGTTTTCCGTCGCCTCTTCGCCAATACCTTTGGGCACAAAGGCCGTGACGAAATAGTGCTGCACCATCGCGGCATAGCCGCCGACCACTTTTTCTTTGAACGATTCGTCGTCAAGGTCCTCGAACTCGATCTTCGAATAGGGCTCCGATTCCCGATAGACCGCGCCCCCGACGTAGGGCTGGATTCCGATCCCGATCGACTCATCGATCATGGGCGGCTGGCTGTCCCGACGGATCTGGGCAAAGAGCGCGCCCTGCCAGGGAATGCCGCGCGAGTTGATCACCTCGAAGTCGATGTCGATCAGGTAGTCGTCGTCGTAGAACGTGTAACGTTTGACGACGGTGACGCCGTCCGCCTGACGATGCGTGAGACGGACCTCGAGCTGTCCTTCATCGTCCATGGTATAAGTGCTGCGCGCGGCGGAATACAGCGGGCGGCCCCCACTGTCCGTGCCATCCGGTCCGATCAATCCGGATTGCGCGGCGTATTTGTTACGCGGATCGACGAGCGGAAATGGCACCTGGCTCTCGAGCGTCGTCACATGCTGACGCAGCGCGACGCTGACGAGGTCGCCGCCAACGGGGTCGATCTCTGCCAGGTGCAGTGCAGTTTCGACCCGAATCAGATCGGTTGAAGGGGCCGGGTCCGACGAAACCGCATCACCCAGACTTGGCACTTCAGCGGCGGCCTCGGCAGGCGACGGCGCCAGAGCCGATACGTCACCGGATGATTCCGAAGGAGTCGACGGCACTTGCGGTAACCCGAGGTCAGCGGACGCGGCGGTGTTTTCAGCGCTGACCACGGTCGGCGCCGGAGCGTTCTGCGCACCGTAGTCTTCCTGCCAGGCCTGCAGCAACAGCCATGCGGTCACCGCGAGTCCCGCGAGTATGACGATCCGTTGGATGTCCATCGTCAGTCGGTTTCAACCCCGCAGGTGTGCGAACGGTGGGGAACGGGATCATTCCCGCCCGGGTTCCATGGATGACACCGGGCAACCCGCTTCAGGGCGAGCCAGACTCCACGGACGAGTCCGTGTTCAACCAGGGCTTCAGCCGCGTAGGCGGAACAGGAAGGATGGAATCGGCAGTGCCGACCCAGAAACGGGCTGATTGCCAACTGGTAGGCGCGTATCAGCCACACCAGCACCTGGACATCGGTACGCTGTGTTCCACTGCCATAGGGCCGGCTGTTCATGCGCACCGCAGCCTGTCGACGCGCTCGAGGAGATCGTCCTGCAGTCCCGCCAGGATCTGAGCAACCTGGGTCAGTTTCACCCCGGGCCGGGACATGACAATCACGTCCAAGCTGGACTCGCGCAGCCGGCGTTCCCGCCGGAACCACTCACGAATCACGCGTTTGAGTTGGTTGCGATCGCTGGCAAGTTTGAGCGAACGTTTGCTGATGACCATTCCCAGGCGACTCCGGGAGAGCTGATTACGCCTCGCGAGCATGACAATGCCTTTGCGGCTGACGCGAACCTCGGTCTGCGCAAAGACGCAGTCGAAATCCGAGCTTGATTGGAGGCGTCTGTCTTTGCTGAATGCTTCTCCGCCGGAGCGGTCGGACATCAGGCGGACAGGCGCTTGCGGCCCTTGGCCCGACGGCGCTTCAGGACCAGTCGTCCGCCCTTCGTCGCCATACGCGCACGAAATCCGTGATTGCGCTTGCGCTTCAGTACGCTTGGTTGGAAGGTTCTTTTCACGGCGGACACCCCACGAAGTGAGGCCGCGATTCTAATGATCGGGCTGGGGAGCGTCAATTTAGAAATGCAGCTTTTTCGGGGCTCTGCGCCAGTGCGGATTCGAAGTCCTTAATAAAAAAGACAGTGATATATATATAGAGCTTGTTATTGTTATTGTTGTTAAGGCTGCCGCCGCTGTGGGTAGATTCGGTAAAACCCCGTGGGATGGGCCTTTGGGGCCGGTATAAAGCCTATGGAACAACTGCCTGAATTCTGCGCAAAAGCTGTGGATGAACCGTGAGTAAATCGCGCGTTTGTCCACAGGCGCGGGTCTGCCGCCAAGCGCCCCGAAGTTATCCACAGGTTGTACACAGGCTCTCAACCTTTTTTACCGGAAGAGTGCACATAAACCGCTGATATTCAATACGTTTCCCAGAATCCACAGCGTCTTTTTTTTTTTGCCTGATTCAGCGGTTTCGGTCTTGGCGCGCTCCCCGGGATGGCGTTAGTATCGAGCCTCGCGTTCGGGCGCATCCCTCTCAGAAGAAGAACCCGAAGCAGTCATCCAAACTTTCGTCTGTGGGGAGTTCTGTGGCCTCTAGTACATGGCATCAATGTCTGCAGTTACTCGAACATGAGCTCCCACCGCAGGACGTCGAACAATGCCTGCGACCGCTCCAGGTGTTCGAGGAAGGTGAACAGCTGCGCCTGTTTGCGCCGAATCGATTCATTCGGGACCGGATTCAAAACGGATTCTTTACGCGGATCGTCGAGCTTGCCGGGGCGCGCGGCTTCAGAGTGACCCTCGAGATCGGCAGCAAGCCGGTTGTCGGCTTGTCCGGTCGGATCGAGCCGATGCTGAAGGAAGACAGCTTCCATCCTTTGCTCGATCTCAATCCCGAATTCACATTCGACTCGTTTGTCGAAGGGCGGTCCAACCAGTTGGCGCACGCTGCCGCAATTCAGGTGGCGGGGCACGTGGGTGCGGGCGCCTACAATCCGCTGCTCCTGTATGGCGGTGTCGGGCTCGGCAAGACGCACCTGATGCACGCGGTGGGCCACGCCATCCTCGAGCGGAACCCCCAGCTCAATGTTGCGTACATGTATTCCCAACGGTTCATGGAAGACATGGTGCGAGCGATCGAAAAAGGCGCGATGAGTCAGTTCACGCAGTACTACCGTGCGGTTGATGTACTGCTGATGGACGACATCCAATTTCTCGCCAAGGGGTCGAAGTCCCAGGAAGAATTCTTCCACGTCTTCAATCGACTGCAGGAAGAAGGCAAACAGATCATTCTGACCTGCGATCGGTACCCGAAAGAAATCGAAGGCATGGAAGAGCGGCTCCAGAGCCGGTTCGTCTGGGGTATGACAGCACCGGTCGAGGCACCCGAACTCGAGATGCGTGTTGCGATTCTCATTCGCAAGGCTGAAGGCGAAGGCGTCAATCTGTCCCAGGATGTCGCCTTCTTCATTGCGGAACGCATTCGCTCGAACGTGCGTGAACTGGAAGGAGCGCTGAAACGGGTGCTTGCGAACGCCCGCTTCACCGGTCGCGAAATCACGCTGCCGCAGGCGCGGGAAGCGATTCGCGATCTGATCCAGATTCAGGACCGGCTGATTGGAATCCCCAACATTCAGAAGATCGTTGCGGACTACTTCAAGGTTCGGGTGGGTGACCTGCACAGCAAACGGCGCACGCGTTCGGTGACCCGTCCGCGCCAGATTGCGATGGCGCTGGCGCGGGAACTGACGAATCACAGCTTGCCGGAGATCGGAGACAGCTTCGGCGGTCGCGATCATTCAACGGTACTGCACGCCTGCAATCGGGTAGAAGAGTTGCGCGAGTCCCACGTCGAGATTGGCGAGGACTACAACAACCTGCTTCGCATCCTGACGAGCTGACGGATTCAAGGTCTGGCATCCTGTACGTGATCGCCTCTTTTACAGGGGCATCGCTATAGTCAGCACCCTGCCCGAGTGGTTTAATCCGTGTTCGCGGCACGGGCACTCCGGCGTTGGTCCGGATGGGTGTCGTTTGAGTGGGACACTTAGGGAAAACGCATGAAGTTTGCCATCAATCGGGACGCATTCTTAGGGCCGCTGCAGTTGGTTTCGAGCGTGGTCGAACGGCGGCAGACGATCCCGGTGCTGTCGAATCTGCTGGTGGTTGCGGGCGAAGATGGCCTGTCACTGACCGGCACCGATCAGGAAGTCGAACTCTCCGCCCGTGTTACGGATGTTGAAGTCAGTGAGCCTGGCGATGTGACCGTTCCCGCGCGCAAGCTTGTCGACATCTGTCGGAGTTTGCCGGCGGATGCCGAAGTTACCGTCGAACAGTCCGAGGACAAGATCCATCTGCGTTGCGGTCGGTTCAAGTCCCAGCTGGCCACACTGCCGGTCGGGGACTTCCCAAAGGTGCCCGCGGAAGAAAGCGAGCAGGTCTCGGTCACGATTGGCGCTGAACAACTGAAACAGTGTCTTGCCAAAACCAGTTTTGCGATGGCGCAGCAGGACGTTCGCTACTTTTTCAACGGTCTGCTGATCGACCTTGGTGAAAGCGGCCTGACGGCAGTCGCGACCAATGGGCAGCGCCTCGCGGTGACTACCAGTGATGGTCCGGGGTCGCTTGCGCCGGCGCAGTTCATCGTGCCGCGCAAAGCGGTTGGTGAACTGTCGCGCATGGTATCGGATGGCGATATTCGGTTGGGCTTTTCGACGAATCACGTATCGGTTGAGAGTGGTTCATCCACGTTGGTCAGCAAGCTGATTGACGGTACGTTCCCGGACTATCGGCGGGCGATTCCGGAGGCCGCTGACAAGCTCGTGACCTGCAATCGGCACGAGCTTCGGGAGGCGCTGAGTCGTACGTCGATCCTGTCCAACGAGATGTATCGCAACGTCCGTTTGCAGTTGGGCACCGGAGAAATCCGGATTTCTGCGAACAATCCCATGCAGGAAGAGGCGGAAGAGGTTGTGTCGGTCGAGTACGAGGGCCCCGAACTCGAAATCGGCTTCAACGTCAGCTATCTGCTCGACGCGCTGAGCGCGCTTGCGGGTGACGTCGCGACGCTCGCGTTCCTTGATGCGAATACGGCGACGGTCATCCGGGATCCTGAGGACGAGGCGTCGGTGTTCGTCGTCAGTCCGATGATGTTGTAAGCGGACTTCGCTGGAATTCGCAGAGGCGCACGCTGTTCCCTGTCAGCGTGCATTCGGTTCCGGATGCAACTCGCTTCAGCACTGCAAGATGCTGGTTCATGAAGTGAATCGCCGTGAGCCAGGCGCCATGGTCTTCATCGAGACGGTCGGCTTGCTCGGTCAGCCAGGTCTCTACAGTCCGGTCGGTGAGACCGGCGCGTCTACCCTCATCGTTTTGAGTCCGGCCTGAAGGCAGAGCAGCGGCCATCCCAGGTTATGTCGACTGAGTGTTCGTGTGATGACCGGACAATGAGTCGGAGTCTCGCCGGGCTGAAGTTTCGGCAGGCCATCATGACGTCCGTGATGATCCACGTGCGGCTCGTCTCCAGGTGCGGGGTTGATGATCGCGCGGGCAGGACCCTGCCGCTGAGAAGCTTTGAGCGCATTCGGCGCAGGGTGGGTGGTGTATAATCTGGCAACGTCATAGCTGGGTTAGTTAACACTAACTTACGGTATGAGCCATGGGTGATGGGGCATGAAGTTCGTCACGACCAAAGAAGCCATGCTTCGACCGCTACAGCAGGTAGCGGGGGTGGTTGAGCGACGGCAAACGCTGCCCGTTCTCGCGAACGTGCTTATCTCCGCAACGGAGGATTGTGCGGAACTCACTGGTACGGACCTCGAGGTTGAACTGACGGCATCGGTCCCACTGCGGGTTGAAGACCCGTCAAAGGTGACCGTACCTGCACGTAAGCTCCTCGATATCTGGCGTCAGCTTCCGGAGACGGCCGAGGTCGCGCTGTCGCTTGATGACGAAAAGGTCGTGGTCCGGGCGGGACGTTTCAGATCAGCCCTGTCCACGCTGCCGGCGACCGATTATCCACGCCCGGAATTGTCGGCGCCCGAGGTCTCGATGGACCTGGAGCCGGGTGAGTTGCGGCGCCTGATGGATCAGACCAGCTTTGCGATGGCTCAGCAGGATGTGCGGTTCTTCCTGAACGGGATGCTGTTCGAGTTTGGTCCTACATACGTGCGCACCGTTGCCACTGACGGTCACCGTCTCGCGACAGCGTCGGTTGCGGCCGACGTAGGCGGGGGCGTGTTGAAGCAGGTCATCGTTCCGCGGAAAGGGGTGTCTGAACTGCAGAGACTCCTGGGGGATGTCGAGAGCGAAACGGTCCGGGTGGAGATCGGTGCAAGCCACCTGAGGGCGACCGCAGACGGAGTCGCTATTACGACGAAGCTGATTGATGGGCGGTTCCCCGACTATGATCGGGTGATTCCGCGAGGTGGGGACATCGTTGCGGTGATCGTGATGTCGAATAGAATGGAAGAATGTGAAAGACTGTAGAAGACTACAGAAGGTGCAAACCGGATACAAGAGAGACGCAGTAACACTATTATAGCACTTGTG
>MDTE01012445.1_pt1 | contig 11101 bp, 10 predicted proteins | sample 811231 | NCBI WGS metagenome assembly MDTE01 (sample SAMN05326651, study PRJNA326480) | marine metagenome | isolation source: seawater | place: Indian Ocean: Red Sea | collected 2010 | reverse complement strand
ATCCTGAGAAGTCCAAAATCTCCATTCTATCATGTAAAGCAGGTGGTATGGCATCTTGATAATTAGCAGTTGCAATAAACATAACATTACTTAGATCAAAATCAACTTCTAGATAATGATCACTAAAAGAATGATTCTGTTCAGGATCTAATACTTCTAATAAAGCAGATGATGGATCACCTCTAAAATCAGAACCTAGCTTATCAATCTCATCTAACATAAATACAGGATTATTCTTACCTGCTTTTTTTATACTTTGGATTACTCTACCAGGCAATGCTCCTATGTAGGTTCTACGATGACCCCTAATTTCTGCTTCATCTCGAACGCCACCTAATGATAAGCGGACAAATTCACGCCCCATAGCACGTGCAATTGATTTTCCTAAGGATGTTTTGCCTACACCAGGAGGACCACCAAAACATAGAATTGGGCCTCTCACTCTACCATCTGGGTTCTTTTCTTGTTTCAAATTTCTAACTGCTAAATACTCAATAATTCTTTCTTTTACCTTATTCAAACCATAATGATCTTCATCTAAAATTGCCTTCGCATCTTTTAAGTTTATCCTATCTTCCGTTGAATCACTCCAAGGCAAGTCGGATAACCATTCTATATATGTACGAGATACATTATACTCAGGGGATTGTGTAGGTATTCTAGATAATCTATCTAATTCTTTCATGGCAATTTTCTCAGAATCTTTAGTCATTCCAGCTGCTTTAATTTTATCTTCTAATTCCTTTAATTCTACCGAACTTTCATCTTCTCCCAATTCTTTTTTAATCGCTTTCATTTGTTCTCGTAGATAATATTCACGCTGTGTTTTACTAATCTCATCATGCACCTCTGTTTGAATTTCTTCTCCCAACTTAATTCTTTGAATTTCTCTTGAGATTAACGTGAGTGCCTTTTCAATCCGTTTTTTTATATTTAATTCTTCTAAAACTTCCTGTTTTTCTTGATTAGAAATAGTCATAATTGAAATCGCTCTATCAGTAAGGCGATTAGGTTTTTGTATATTTTTTAACATGCCTGAATGTTCTTCAGTGAGATTTGGAGCAACTTTCATTAAATCATCAAAGGCATTTCTTAGATTTGTTGCTAAAGCTTCCACATCTAAATCATCATCTATTTTCTCATCTTCAAGCGAATTTACTGCAGCAGTAAAATAAGGATCTGTTTTTATAAATTCTAAAACTTTGACTCTAGATATACCCTGGACTATGGCAGACTTACTATTGTCTGGCATATCAAATACCTTTAAAACTTGAGCTAAAGTCCCATAGGCATAAAGATCTTCTGGCTTTGGGTTCTCAATTGATCCATCTTCCTGAGCAACAACAACAATATATCTCTTCTTTGGATCTAAATCATTAATTAGTTTTAAACTCCTTTCTCTACCTATGTATATCGGTATTACCTGTTGAGGAAACAATACGGTATTGCGTAATGGCATAATAGGATATTGATCCGAATCCTTTATATTAAAATTTTCTATTTCTTTTTCTGTGAGTTTGTCAACCATCTTATTCCTTATATATAATATTTTCTGATTTAATTTTACAAGGATTGTGCCATAAACCTTGTTTTGTTGATTCGTCTAACTTTTCCATAATTATATGTAATTATGACATAACCTATAAATTTTCAATACTTTTTATAAACATTTCAAACTTATTTAAATTATTATCGATAGTTATTTTTGGACCAGTACCTTTAAAATAATATGGTTCGCTATCTGTCAAAATTATTGCTGCCATTAAGGCATAATCTTTCAATTCTTCAGTTTCCCCACCCATTCCCATAGAAGATTTCAAATAAGTGCCATCAATATATGAAGTAATAATTTCTAGATTATTATTCTTAAACTGATTTCTAACCACTTTTTCAAAAGGTATATTACCTTCTTTATTTTCAAACTGACTATACCATCGTTCTAAATTAGCATCTACTCCACCACCTATTCCGGAGAAAACTGCAATTTCAGAATCACCATCATCACCAGAAATAGTAAATTGTGCTATTCTCATAGAATTAGATGGTTTTTCCCGTTTCCATCCTAATGGAATCATTGCTTGTAATCTTCCAACTTGTACATAGCCACTTTTTAAGGTTGATCTTGGTTCACCACGGTTAGCTACTTGAATTTTCGGTTTAATATCATCACTTCTAATACTATTTGAAGGTAAAAAATTATCTTCTTTGGATAAAATATATATACTAAGAATTATAGATAAAAAAATAGAAAAAATAATTATTAATGATTTTGAGTTCATTCTGTTTGCATCGCCATTCTAGCTTGTTCATCTGCATGATAGGAACTACGAACTAACGAACCAGACTCAACAATATCAAATCCTAGTTCACTACCAATATTCTTATAATCCCTAAACTCATTTTTCGATACAAAACGATCTACTGGTAAATGATTTTTTGAAGGTTGCAAGTATTGTCCAATAGTAAAAATAGATACACCAATTTCGGCTACTTGCTCCATAGTATCAATAACTTCATTATATGTTTCTCCCAACCCAACCATAATACCTGTTTTAGTAAGCAATCCATTCTCAACGGAAAATTTTAAAACATTTAAACTGCGATTCCAATTAGCTTGGCTACGAACCTTTTTACTAATACGTTCCACGCATTCTACATTATGACTAAATATTTCTGGTTGGGCTTTAAATACTTTTAATAATGATGGATGATGCCCTTGAAAATCAGGGGTAAGAACTTCAACAGTGCACCCTGAAACATTTTTATGAATAGCTTCAATAGTATCTGCCCAAATTGTTGATCCATAATCACTTTTCAAATCATCGCGATCAACTGAAGTAATAACAACATGTCTTAATTGCATTTTTTTTACAGCCATTGCAGTACGATATGGCTCCAATGGGTCAGTCCAATCTGGTTTACCTGTCTTAACTGAACAAAACCCACAAGCTCTAGTGCAAATATCACCTAATATCATTATTGTGGCGGTTCTTCTATTCCAACATTCGTATATATTGGGACAACGCGCCTCTTCACAAACAGTATGTAAATTATTTGATTGTACAACTTCATTAACAAATCTATAATCATCAGTAATATCTAACCGTATTTTAGGTTTAAAGGTTTTTGGAATAATTTTAGACATCTATCTTTTTAAATAAAAATATCATATACTTACGATGTTTTCTAAATAGTGCACTATCAATTAAATCTAATTGATTTAATTTATTTTTAAGTTTTGATTTAATAATTTTTTGTATTATCAAAGTAGCTTTAGGATAATTCTTTTTTGCTGAATAAAGACCATATTCTAAAGTTGGATTAATAAATCGTTTTATAAAATAATCACCATAATCAAGAGTAGGCATAGTATTTTCCGTTTGATCAAACTCTTTAATTAATTTAAAACCATGAGATTTAGCGCTTCTTAAATATTTTTCTAAATCATGAGAAGATTTTAAATGTGGATTATTTGAATTGTCATTATTATAAATAAAATAATCTGAAGCCAATATATAGCCACCATTCCTCAAGGCTTCTCTAGACTTTAAAAAACCTTGTTCTATTTTAATATAGCATACACTTTCACTCTGTAAAATTAAATCATAAGAAATTTCAGGTGCAAATTTTTCAAATTTGCAATGATGAAAACGAACTTTATTATTAAACTTTTTAGATATTACAGACTTTTGGTAATTATCTGGTGACAATGTTTCGACTTTAAAACCCTGGTTTAATAAAAATTCAGTATTACCCCCAATACCACAGCCAACATCTAAAATAGAATTGGTATCTTCTGGAATGAAACTTCTTAAATGTTCTATATACCTTTGTTGAGCGTTCTTAATATCTTGGATGGTAACCGTATCAAAATCTATAGTATCTGGTTTGTCCCAAAAACCATAGTGGAGATATGATGAACGTAAAGTTTCTGAATACAATTTTAAAACATGATCAATCGACATTATAAAATTTTTTCCAAATCAATTGTTTCTAGATAAAATTTTAATTGCTGTATAAATTGAGCTCCTCCAGAACCATCTATTAAACGATGATCAAATCCTAATGATATAGCCATTATACTACGAATAGCAATAGAGTCATCTAAATCTGATTCAATGACAACAGGTTTCTTTTTTACTGCGCCTACACCAAGTATCCCTACATTCGGTTGATTTATAATTGGGGTACCAACTGTAACCCCAAATACACCAAAATTACTTATTGTAAAGGTAGATCCTTTCAATTCATCTATAGATATTTGTTTTTTTCTTGTCTTATCTACTATTTTATTTACAGAGCGACATAGTCCTAAAAAATTCTTTTCTTCACAATTAAATATAGTTGGGACCATCAATCCATCGTCTAAAGAAACTGCGATACCTATATTTATATTATTATTATAGGTAATAGATGTACCTAAAAGAGTTGAATTCATCTCAGGAAAATCATGAAGTGATTTTACTACTGCGTAGATTATAAATGGAGTATATGTAAGCTTAAAACCTTCCCTATCTAAAAAATTACTACTCTTTTGTTTTACAAAATCAACTATTCTCGTTACATCTATATCAGTCATAACATAAACATGAGCAGATGTATCAAGACTTTGTCTCATATTTTCAGCAATCATCTTCCTCATATGGCCCATCTCTTCAGTAGAGCCAGAAGATGTTGGTTCGATAATTGATTTAGTTTGAGATGATAATATCTCTTTGGTGACTTTAGGTATATTCTTAGAAATAGATGATGATTCAATTTTAGTAGATTGTAAATCTCTAGATTCACAATAATTTAAAATATCCTTTTTTGTTACCCTACCTCCACGCCCTGTTCCAGGGATTAACTCTAATTCATTTAAGGGCAATTCTCTTTCAGCAGCGATTTTCATTACAACTGGTGTATAGAATTTTTTATTATTACTTCCCAATGCAGATTTTAGACTTTTATCATCAGACGATTTAAATGTTTTAGTATTTTCTGGAATCTCAACATCATTATCTTGAGATTCTTTATTTAATGTCATCTCTATTTCATTAGTCGAATCAATATCTGTATTGATTTTAGCAATTACTTCACCCACCTCTTTTACATCATTTGGTTTTGCTAAGATTTCTACTATAATACCCGATGCAGAAGAAGGAATCTCTGAATCAACTTTGTCAGTTCCAATTTCAAGTAAAATCTCATCTAATTCAATTTTATCACCAACTGATTTTCTCCATTCTAAGATGGTTCCTTCTGTTACAGATTCACCCATTTTTGGCATTATAACATCAATAATCATTTAATACTCCAATAATTCTTCAATAGCTTGCGCAATATCATTTGTTTGTGGTAAAACCTCATCTTCTAAAAACCAGTTATATGGTACTGGAGAATCTTCACTAGCAATTCTTCTAATTGGTCCATCTAATAATTCAAAAAACTTATCTCCAATTAATGCGGAAATTTCAGCACCTGGTCCATTAGTTAAATTATCTTCATAAATAACTAATACTTTATTTGTTTTTTCTATGGATAACTTAATTGTATCGAGGTCTAATGGGTTTAATGTTCTTAGATCAATAATCTCAATAATTCCATCAGGGATACCTAAAGATTTAAGACCTTCAATAGATTTTTGCACCATTGCTCCCCAGGTAATAATTGTAAGCTCATTACCTTCAGTCACAATTCTTGCTTTACCAAATGGTAATAAATAATCTTCATCTGGCTCTTGAGTTGCAGCATATCCCTGCCTATAAAGTCCTTTATGTTCCATAAATATCACTGGGTCATTCATTCTACAGGCCATCTTTAATAGTCCTTTTGCATCGGATGCATTAGATGGATAAGCCAAATAAATACCTGGTAAATGCATAAAATAACCATCAATTGATTGGCTATGACATAGAGCACCATGAATATAGCCACCAACAGGAACTCGTATTACTAATGGACAAGTCCACGTATTATTGGAACGATAACGCATTGTTGCGACTTCATTTCGGATCTGCATCATTGCTGTCCATATATAATCACCAAATTGAATCTCTACAACAGGTTTATATCCGGTAACAGCCATACCAATAGCAGTTCCAATTATTGATGATTCCGCCAATGGTGAATTAAAAACTCTTTCTTTTCCATAAGTTTTAGTAAGCCCTTTTGTCGCAGTAAAAACTCCTCCTTTTGGATCAGCAACATCTTGTCCGTATACAATCATTTTATCATTTTTAAACATCTCTTCATTTAATGCATGGTTAATTGCATCAACAATAACTATTTTATCTGAAATAGGATTTGTATCCGGTTCATCTAAAAAATCATCATTACTATATAAATAATCTAACGCAGTTTCAGTAGCTGGATATTCTTGTGACTCTGCCCATTCCGTATCAGTATCGACTTGTTTATTAATTTTAAGATGAATTTTCTCAAAGTCATCTGTTAGTAAAAAATTTTCTTTTTTGCATTCATTTGAAAGGATTATTAGTGGATCTTTCTTCTTATCGTTTGATAAGTCATCTTCAGTTCTATATTTTCTTTGATCATCAGAACTAGAATGAGGTAATAGCCGTACAACATTAGAAACAATTAATGATGGGCCCTTGCCTTTTCTGGCTCTTTCAATTGCCTGCTTAAATGCTAAATTAGTTTCAAAAAAGTTTGTGCCATCTACATCATAACGTGATAAATTTTTATATCCTGATGTCATAGCATAAATTGAATCTGAAGTTTGTTCTGATTTGTGTGTAGAAATAGCATATTCATTATCTTGAATATGAAAAATAACAGGTGCTTTTGCATTACTAGACCAATTTAAAGCTTCATGAAAATCACCTTGACTAGTAGTACCTTCACCAGCAGAAACGTATACTACATCTTTCGTTTTATCCATTTTTCTTGCTATAGCACATCCTACTGCTTGTAAGAATTGTGTACCTGTTGGACTAGATTGACTTACTATCCTAAGATCTTTATGCCCATAGTGTTGTGGCATTTGCCTACCACCAGAATTCGGGTCATCTGCCTTAGCAAGAAAGCAAAGTAATTGTTCCCTAGCAGTCATACCGAGCCCAAGGCACAATGCTGCATCACGATAATAGGGATAAGCCCAATCTTCACCAGGTCTCATCGCTGTAGCAGCTGCTAACTGAGCCGCTTCATGGCCAGAGGCTCCTATATGAAAAAAACTTTTTCCTTGTTTAAGTAAAATCAGCATCTTTTCATCTAATCGTCTTGATAAATACATTTTACTATATACATCTAATATCTGTTTTTTTGTAAAGCCATGTAGACGCGACATTAACTTTCTCCTTTTATAAAGAATTGGTTAAATGTTGATATAATATTTTTCTTAATTATATCCATATTTTGTTCTACACCAAGAATTTGTTGCATAGATGTAACACCACGATCAAAAATCCCACATGGTATAATACCATCATAAAATGATAAATTAGGATTAATATTTATAGAAAAACCATGCATAGTAACCCATCTACTTATCCGAACTCCTTGTGCTGCAATTTTTTCATCACCAACCCAAACACCAGTTAAACCTTTTAATCTTTTAGCATCAATATTATAAATATCTAAAAAATTGATAATTACTTCTTCTAAAGTTCGCATGTACCAACTCACACTTTTTTTATAAAAAGATAAATTTAGTATTGGGTAACATACTAATTGGCCAGGGCCGTGAAATGTAATATCTCCTCCACGTTCAATTTTGAAAGTATTTATAGATTTATCTCGACTTTGAAGTAAATGATTATCATTGGCATTTTTTCCAAATGTATAAACAGGATCATGCTCAACCAGAATTAAAATATCATCAATTTCACCATCAATACGTTCTTTTTGATATTTTTTTTGAAGTTCCCAAACTTCCTTAAATGGCTTCTGGCCTAAATCTATTGTATTAATATAGTTTTTTCTTGCCTTCATTTTTTTGCAAGTATAATAATATACGTTTTAACCATTTTATTTATGAATAGCTGAACCAAATGCATCCATTGCAGATTCCATAATAGCTTCTGACAAAGTCGGATGTGCATGGATAGTCATAGCTATATCTTCCCATCTGGTCTCCAATGCTTTAGCTAAAGCAAGTTCATTGATCAATTCTGTTGCATCAGGACCAACAATATGTGCTCCTAATAATTCACCATACTCTGAATCAAAAACTAATTTTACAAATCCAGCCGTATCTCCAATAGCCATAGCCTTTCCATTTCCTTGAAATGAGAATAATCCTACATTTATATTGTATCCTTTATCTTTAGCTTGTTTTTCAGTTAAACCTAATGAGCCCACCTGGGGTTGGCAATATGTACAACCAGGAATATTAGAATATTGGATAGGCTTAACTTGATGCCCAGCTGCATGATCAGCTGCTATATGCCCTTGCCCTGATGCGACATGCGCTAACCAAGGTGGTCCTGAAACATCACCTATTGCATAAATATTAGGTATATTTGTTTGATTATATTCATTAATTTGAATGGCTCCATTTTCTGTCGATATTCCTAATCCTTCTAAACCTATGTTTTCAATATTACCTGAAACTCCAACTGCTAAAAGTGCAAAATCACCACTTATAGATTCTTGATTTTCATCTTTTAATATCTGGACTCTAACCTTAGTTTTCAAAGAAGTAATATTAGAGACTTTAGCGCCAGTTAAAATCTTAATACCAGAATTTTCAAAGCTCTTTTCTACTTCTTTAGATATATCTGTATCTTCCATAGGCAAAATATTTTTTTCGTTCTCTATTAAAAATACCTCAGTACCAAATTCATTATAATAATAAGCAAACTCACACCCTATTGCACCAGCACCGATAATTACCATTCTCTTAGGTATTCTATCGATAGTCATTGCTTTTTTATAACTGATTATCCTATCACTAAATTCTATTCCAGGAATTGTTTTAGGTCTTGCACCTGTGGCTAGAATTATTTTTTTTGATTCAACTAAAAGTTTTTTTCCCCCATCATTAATCTCAATTTCTTTATTTGAAACAAGTTTACCATATCCAGTATAGAGTTTAATTCTATTTTTTTTTATTAAGAATTCAATACCCTTACTTAACCGCTTAGCAACATCTCGACTACGTTTAATATTCTTTTTAAAATTAATTGATATATTTTCTACATTTATTCCAAATTTTTCAGAATTTTTTATATAGTGTAATACTTCGGCATTTTTTAAGAGAGCTTTTGTTGGAATGCAACCCCAGTTTAAACATATACCACCTAATGCATTGTTTTCAATAATACATGTTTTAAGTCCTAATTGCGCACCTCGTATTGCGGCAACATACCCACCTGGTCCTGATCCTAAAACTGCTAAATCATAACTATTCATTATCCAGACTGCCTATTAATAATAGATAAAAACTCTGAGCGGGTCTCTGCTGATGTTCTAAATTTCCCATGCATTGCACTAGTAGATGTATAACTATTTTGTTTTTCCACCCCACGCATTTGCATACACATATGCTGACCTTCCATAACAACAGCAACTCCTTTAGGATTAAGTACATCATTAACTGCGTCCGCAATTTGGCTTGTTAAACGTTCTTGGACTTGAAGTCTCCTTGCATACATATCTATGATCCTTGGAATTTTGGATAGTCCAATTACCTTGCCATCTGGTATATACCCAACATGTGCTTTGCCAAAAAAAGGTATAAGATGATGCTCACATAAAGAAAAAAATTCAATGTCTCTGACAATAACCATATCTTTTGCATCCACATTAAAAATCGCATCATTAATTATACTATCTAATTTTTGATTGTAACCTAGAGAAAAAAACTCCCAGGCTTTTGCAACTCTTTTTGGAGTTTTCAAAAGACCTTCTCTTTTGGGGTTTTCACCTATCTCTTCTAAAAGTTGTTCTGTAATTATTTCAATTTTTTCGTTCATTTTATTTCTCCTCAATTTCAGCAATATCAATTTTCCCTTTGAGTAGATGTATTATCCCATAGATTATCGGTGTATCAATAAAGGCCATAAACATTTTAAATATCCAACCATCTATAATTACTGAGATTATCTGGCTGGGCTCCCAAACATCAATAAAAAGAATACAAATTACAAGAGTGGTATCAACAAGCTGAGAAGCTATTGTAGAGCCATTGTTTCTAAGCCAGAGGTGCTTTCCGTTTGTCAACCTTTTCCAAAAATGAAATATTCGTACATCTATAAACTGTGCAAATAAGTATGCAATCATTGATGCTGCTATCAATCTCCAAGCATTTTGAAATACAGTATTATATGTACTATCATTCACCATTGAACTGGGAATAGCATCAAACTGTGAACCTAGCCATAAAAATAATAAAACAAACATGGATGCTACAAATCCAGAAAAAACGACAAGATTTGCTTTCTTTTGACCATATAATTCAGAAATTAAATCAGTTACAAGGAATGTTAGTGGATATGGAAGTATACCTGCAGAAACAATAAAAACTTTAAACCCAAGATCAACTGTTACAAATTTGTTTGCAATCAGATTACATGTAACCAAAGATGCTATAAATATTCCAGCCAAGATAATATATAATTGGTCTTTAAATTTCATTAGTGGTGTGGCCCGTAATAATCAGTGTGAATTGTAGGAGTCTCAACAAGCCTAATTCTGTGAAGCTTAGCTTCTCTGAAGTCTTTTTCAATTTGACTCCATATCCACTCTACAAGCACTTCAGATGAAGGTTGTTTACCTTTAAACCATTTAATATCTTTTTCTATTTGAGAATGATCTAAAATATTAACAACATTTGATTTTACAATTTGATTTAGGTGCCCCAAGTCTACTAGCCATCCAGTGTCAGGGTTTACAGGACCAGTTACGGAAACTTCGAGAACATAATTGTGACCATGGTTATTATAATCTTTCCCAAAGACCTCCAAATTCTTTTTCTCACTCCAGTCTGGATTACCATATTTATGAGAAGCACAAAAATGATATTTTTTAGTAAGTATTGGATATGACATATTTGTATATTGCAAATTATTATTGAATTAAAAATTACCTATCAAATGCTATCGAATTCAAATGATATGGTAAAATGAAACATAAAATAATTGAATAATATATTAGT
>MDTE01186560.1_pt1 | contig 11102 bp, 9 predicted proteins | sample 811231 | NCBI WGS metagenome assembly MDTE01 (sample SAMN05326651, study PRJNA326480) | marine metagenome | isolation source: seawater | place: Indian Ocean: Red Sea | collected 2010 | reverse complement strand
CGTAGGGCGGATATCAGCCCTGGGGGCTGCGCCAGTAACCTTCCAACAGATCCTGGGGTTCCCAGCCGAGCAGGCGGCGGGCTTTTGCGTTGCTGTAGCGTCCGTGGGGTGTGTCGGTAGTGATATGAAAGATCTCAGAGCGAGAAGGCAGGGTTTCGAGATCGACTTCCAGACATTTGCGGATGGCACGAGCGGCATCCGGGAAGGTCACCGAGAAGGGGTTGGTATCGCTACCGTATTGTTCGGGAGTGGGTATGGCCTCGCGAAAGCTCAAAAAGAGTGTGGTAAGGACGTGGATGGGGTGGTTGGCGGAAAATACGCGGCAGATTTCCTGGCCGACCGATTTGCTGTGGGCGTAGAGGTTGAGTCCCGAGTGCAGGGGTACTTCTTCGTTGATATCGAAATCGTACTGCTCGTAGGATGGACCAACCTGAGTAAAATGGGGGCCGGTGTTGACAAAGCGGGTATGGCCATTTTCGAGTGCGGCGAGTATGCCGTTGTAAGTTCCTGTGGTATTTACGTCAAAGGCGATCTTGCGGTCGGGGCGCAGGACCGAACAATTGATGCTAATATCGGTGCCCTCTGTTGCTTGCCGCACCTGGTCGAGATTGGAGACGTCCACCTGCATGGTTTCGTGCTCGCTCTCGATCGGCATAATATCGGTTATGCGCAGTTCGTAGTGGCCCTGGAGTTCGTTGACGACGTGCGGGCCTAGGAAGCCGTTACCACCCAGCAGTAGAATTTTCATGGATTGATCTCAAAGTTGTACTGGGGCGAGAATCCCAGGAGGCTTTTGGCCTTGCCAATGGTGAATCGAGCGCGTGCCGAATCGGATTGGATATGCACCACGGAGTACCGGCTAGCGCGCAGCGCAGCACCTTTTTCCAGGATTTGACCGACGGCCTGGGCGGCGTCGCGTTCGTCGAGCCATATCGGGTCGTAGGGCTCCTGCCCGGTTTCTGATTCGCGGGCCAGATGGCCAAGGCGGGCGATGGTGACCTGAAGCGCGTGGCTATGGGAGAATTCGCTGGCGGTGAATTCTGCCAAATGCGCACCGAGGATGGTTGGTTCGCAAGAGGGCAGCGGCTTCCAGGTCTCGCTCACGGCCATATCTGCGTCGTACGGTGCAAAGAGATCCAGGGTGCTCAAGAGGACGAAGTGCTCGACGGCGGCTTCGGAGGCGGCAAGGAGTAGGTTGTAGATACAGCGCGAGTTGCGATCGAGCCAGGTAGTTTCATCTTCGCCTGGACGCGGCACATAAGCTTGGTGGACGATTGCGTCGATGTCTTTAACGAGCGAATCGGTTGACTCATCGTGCCCCAGTTCGCTTTCGACGAAGGCCAGGTCGGTGCTCAGGGCGTCGTGGTCGGTCAAACGCACCTGATGTGTATCGCGAAGAGTAGCGGCCAGTATCTGAGCCAGTGAAGTGGTGGCACCAGTAATGAGTATGCGCATATGCTTTAGAGAACCTGTTGGTCAACATAATAGGTGGGGACAATATCGTGGATCTGACTGTCCATCAGTGCGGTGTGCGATTGCATTTCGAGCACTGCGTTTTCGTGCAATTCGTCAATGGTGCGGCAACCGGCAGTAGCTAGAGTCGCGCTCAGCATCTGGATGATGGTTGGGAGCTTGTCGTGGATCGAACCGACATGCGGCACATAACCGGAGATCCCCTCCTCGAAGAAATTCTCCTTGGTCTGGGCGTAGCGCCTCATATTATGGGCTCGTAATGAGCCCTCCATCCAGTACTCCTTGACGATTTCGCCGGCGTCGTTGCGGACCAGGTTGCCTTGGCTTTCGGTATAGCGGGCGAAGAAGTTGCCCATCATCACCGCATCGGCGCCCAGGGCCAGGGCAACCGATATTTCTGCCGGGCCCGATATGCCGCCGTCGGCGATGATCGGTAGATAGACGCCAGATTCTTTTTCCATCTGGTCTCTCTCTCGCCCGATTTCCATCAGAGTCGTACCCTGGCCGCGACCTGTGGCCTTGACCTCTTGAGTGGTACAGCCCGAGCCGATACCCATGCCGACTTTGATCGCATCGGCGCCAGCCTCGGCTAGAAAGCGAAATCCCTCGCGGGTGACGACGTTGCCGCCGATGACCGGAACATCGGTGTGTTCTTTGATGAATTGGAGCATCTGTCGCTGGTGTTCAGTGTGACCGTCGGAGGCATCGATGAGCAATACGTCGACTTCGTGTTCGATAAGAGCTTGGACTCTTTCGCGATCTTCTGGATGGGTGGAAACGGCAGAACCGATCAGCAGACGCTTCTTGGAATCGATGGACTCATTCGGGTGTCGCAGGTGCTTGTCGAGGTCTTTTTTGAAGACTACGGTTTGGAGCACGCCTTCTTTGGAGATGATCGGCAGGAAGCCGCGTCCATAGCGGATCATCAGTTCGTTGGCTGCTTTGAGGTCATTGACCTCGATTCCGGCCTGAACATCGGTTTTCATACGGCTGGCGACACGGCAGTCGAGGTCGCGGCGCTCATCGAAGTCTTTGTCGGTGAGTACGCCGATGAGTTTATCGTGGAACTGGCCGCTTTCGGTCACCGGGAAAGTAGTGTAGCCGGTCTGGTGGATGATTTCGACTATTTCAGCGATGGGTTGATCGGGAGCCAGAGTTAGTATATTAGTCTGGAAACCGGCCTTGAATCGCTTGACCTGGTCTATCTTGGCACACTGTTGCTCAGTGGGTTGGCTGACGGGCAGAATGCCAATACCGCCGAATTGCGCCAGGGCGATGGCCATTTCTCCACCGGTCACTGCCTGCATCGCTGCGCTGAGAAAGGGAGTGTGCAGGTAGAGGTAGTCGTTTCCTCTTCGGCAGAGCCGAGTTTTGAGTGAAACGTTGGACACATTGCCATCGGCAGGCGTATATCCTGGTAGGATCCGGAACTCTTTTAGACTGTGTGAGGGGTTGTTTAGAACCTGGGCCATGGTTGTCCTTTTGCGCGTTGCCATCAGGGGATGACGACTAGGGCCTAAAACATAGCTATTGAAATTATTTTGTTCAACACGTTATTCAAAAAGAGCTGAATTTTTGTGAGTTATTCGTTTTAATGCGAACAGACGAGACAAGGAGCGATATGATGTCCTACCAGAAGTTCTATCCGCAGCGAACTCCGACCAATAGTGCTGGCTCTTTTATTACCGGTTTTCTGACCGGGGCACTCGTCGGTGTAGCGGTAGGGGTTTTGCTGGCTCCACACCGTGGCGATGTGACTAGGCGGAAGATCTCGCGCCAGGCGGGAGCGAAACGCGACCAGATCGCGGAGGCGGTGGAGGATCTGATCGAGCGCCGCGAAAAAACCGACGGCGAGGGCGACGCGGAGGAATAGCTCGAATCGGCACTCGTCACCTGGATACCGAGCCTTGGGTGTGGATCTTCCGTGCATTTGTGCCGAGTGAGGCTTATAAGGAGGGCTAGGCCGGTCCGTCGTAATTGAGGCGGTGGAGCCGAGCATAGATACCGCCTTGGCGCAAAAGTTCCTCGTGTCGGCCTCGCTCGCGCACCTCGCCTCGATGTAGCACCAGGATCTGGTCGGCGTTGCGAATGGTGGAAAGGCGGTGAGCGATGACGATTGAGGTACGGTCGCTCATCAGTTTGGCGGTGGCGTCTTGGATCAGCTGCTCGGTCTCGGTGTCGATGCTGGAGGTTGCCTCGTCGAGGACAAGGATCTCGGGATCAAAGGCCAGAGCTCGGGCAAAGGAGAGGAGCTGGCGTTGGCCTGACGATAGCGTCGAACCGCCCTCGGCCACGGCGTGGTCATAGCCCTGGGGCAGGCGTTCGATGAAAGGGGCGGCGTTGACGTAGCGAGCGGCTTGTTCGATTTCCGCTACACCAATAGCTTTTTCGCCGAGCCGGATATTGGCACCGATATCTCCGGAGAAGAGAAAGACATCTTGCTGGACGATGCTGATGCGGCGGCGCAACTCTTCGGCGTGCCACTCGCGGACATCGAGACCATCGACGAGAATTTCCCCTTCCTGAACGTCGTAGAAGCGGCAAATGAGATTGACGATCGTGGTCTTGCCCGAACCGGTGGCGCCGACGAGTGCCAGGCTTTGGCCGAACTCGAGTTTGAAGGAGACATCCTTCAATATCCAGTCCACGGCATCCGGGTCGTATTTAAAGGATACGTTGCGGAATTCGATACTGCCTCCGTGGCCTGTGCGAGCCGGATTGCGGCGGGGGCCTCCTTCGGGCTCTAAGGGAGTGATCAAAAGTTCGAAGATGCGTTCGGAGGCTGCCATTGCGCTTTGCAGCAGGGCATAGCGGTCGGAAATATCCATGATCGGGCGGAAGAAGCGGCGGATATACTGGAGAAAAGCCACCAGAACGCCCAGCTCGATGCGATCGTCTATTACCGAATCAGCTCCATACCAGATAATCAGCGCCATGCCGAAGGTGCCGACGAATTCGGTGAAGGGGAAGAAGAGCGCGTAGAAGTGAATTTCGCGGTCTTCGGCGCGGCGGTAGGGAAGGTGCTCGTCGTCGAAATCGCGCAAATTGCGCAGCTGGCGATTGAAGAGTTGCACTACCTCTATGCCGGTTATGTTTTCCTGTAGGTAGGAGTTCAGGCGCGCCAGGCGCAACCGCAGTTCGCGGTAGGCCTTCATGGCCAATCCTTGCAAATAAAAGGTCGATATGGCGATTATTGGGATCACTGTGCAGCAGACCAGTGTCAACTCGAGGTCGATATAGACCATGAAACCAATGATGGCGAAAAGCGTGCAGAGATCCATGAAAACCGAGACTACGCCCTCGCTGAAAAATTCGTTGAGAGCATCGACATCATGGGTGGCGCGGGTCATGATTCGCCCGACCGGCGTGCGGTCGAAATAGCGCAGGGGTAGTCGCTGCAGGTGGTTAAAGACATCGCGTCGGATATCGTACATAACGTGCTGACCGATCATACCGGTGATCAGGGTTTGGGCGTACTGAGTGCCGTATTGCACGACGACGCTGGCGAAGAAAGCGATGATTATCCACTGCAATCCCTGCCAATCGCCGTTGACGATATAGTCATCGACGGCGACTTGAGTCAGCCAGGGGCCGATCTGGCCTGATAGGGCGGCAAGGCCTATAGTGATGAAGGCCAGGATTACACGACCACGGTGAGGTTTGAGATAGCTGAGGAGTTTGAAGGTCAGCCCGAGATTGAAGGGGCGTTCCTGGACTTCCTCCTCTTGGTTGGGTTCCGAACTCATAGCGATTCCAACTCGTCATTGAGTTGCTGACGTTCGTATAACTCGGCATAGAAGTTGCCGTTGCTGACCAATTTGTCATGGGTGCCTTGTTCGGCGATGCGTCCCTCGTCGAGGACTATGATGTGGTCGGCGTTGCGCAGGGTCGAGATGCGGTGGGCGATGATCAAGGTGGTGCGATTGCGCATTATTTCCCTCAGATGACCGAGGATGGCTTCTTCGGTATGCGTATCCACTGCGGAGAGTGCGTCGTCGAGGATGAGGATCTGCGGTTGGAGGATAAGCGCCCTTGCCAGGGTCGAACGCTGCTTCTGTCCCCCTGAAAGGGTGACGCCACGCTCGCCGATGATGGTCTCGAATCCGTCTTGGAATTCGTCGATGTCCTGGAGCAACTGGGCTTGTTCGGCTGCTTGGCGGATCGTTTCGTGCTCGGCGTTGGTATCGCCGTAGGAGATATTGGCGCCAAGCGTGTTGGAGAAGAGAAAGGGGTTTTGCGAGACGTAGCCGATAGCACTGCGCAGGGTTTCGAGATGCCATTCCTCGATCGGTGTGCCGTCGATGAGTAATTGTCCTGGGTCGGTCTGGATCAGACGTGGAACCAGCCGGGCAAGCGTGGTCTTGCCGGCACCGACTCGTCCGATGATGCCGAGTGTGGTGCCTTGCGGGATTTCGAGATCTATGTGGTGCAGGACCTTTTCGTCGCCATAGGAGAAGCTGAGGTCGCGAAAAGCGATATGACCTGTGATCTGGTGCTCACCCTTGGGAGGTAGGGCGCGGTCCTGGATTTCGGGTTCGGCGGCGAGGACCTCGTTTATCCGTCGCATCGAGACCAAAGCCCGTTGGGTCCGATCGACAACCCAGCCCATAAACATAATGGGGCGGATCAGCAGGGTTAAATAGGCGTTGAAGGCGACGAAGGTACCGAGGCTGAGTTCGCCGTCAATGACGGCCCTGCCTCCGAACCACAGGTTGAGTCCCAGGCTGAGCGAGGCGATGACATAGGAGAGCGGTCGGTAGTTCGCTCGGGTGAGGATATAGGCCCGGTTCTTTTCGAGATAGGTTTGGTTGAGTTGAGCAAAATCCGCATTTTGCGCCGGGCCCTGGACATAGGCTTTGACCACGCGGATCCCGGAGAGGTTCTCCTGGATAAAATTGCTGATTTGCCCGAAGTATTCCTGAATGGCCTTGTAACGGGTATTCAGGATTGCGGCGATGCGGATCATGCTGAAACTGAAAATTGGCAGGGGCAAAAGTACGATAAGGGCCAGTTTCCAGTCGAGTAGGCACATATAGGCGAGGGTGAAGCTCAGGCCTAAGACGGTGTCGACGATACCGCGGATTCCGTAGGTGAAGAAAACGTGTACCGAGTTGAGGTCATTGGTTGCCCGGGCCATCAGATCGCCAGTGCGATGGCGCTGGTAGTAGGATAGCGGAAGTTTGAGTAGGTGGGCGAAATACGAAGTGCGGATATCGTACTCTATGCGATTAGAGGCATATCCCAGGAGCATCCGCATGGCGTAGCCGCCGAGAGCCACAATCAAGGCCAGGACGAGGATCTGGCCGACATAGGTTTCGATATCGGCCAGTTTGTCCCTCGGGATGCTAACCGTGGATGAGATCGAGTCGACGGCTTCTCCCACCAACAGGGGTATCTGCGCTGCTGCTGCCTGGCCGAGACCGATACAGAGAGCGCCGAGCAGAATGCGAATCTGGTAGGGACGAGCGTATTTGGAGAATGGACCGAAGATCATCGGCTCTCAAGCGCGTAGCGAGATGGTGAAAGAGATTAAGAGCAGCTAAAGAGCCTGGGAGAGCACGTTTGCGATTGTCCAGGCCTTTGGGAGACAAAGATGAATATAAGGGCGCCTCGGATCGGACTCAAGGCTGATCTAGGGGTGAGGGTGGGTGAATACTACGAATCCGTGGTCTTTAATTCGGGAAAGGTGTCTATGAGAAGGGGGCGAATCGCCGCCAGTGCCTGGGCGCGATGGCTGAGGCTGTTTTTGACCTCGGGCGCGAGTTGGGCCATGGTTGCGGCGTGGGTGGGGACGAAGAAGATCGGATCGTAGCCAAAGCCATTGGTTCCTGCGGGGGCAGGGGCGATCAATCCTTCACAGCTAGCTTCGGTCTGGCACTGGCGCCCATCGGGGCTGATCGCGCTGATCGCGCAGCGGAAGCGGGCCCGGCGTTGTTCTGCTTGGGGAAAGGGTTGAAGTTCGGCAAGCAGAAGCTGGCAGCGACCCTCGTCGTTGAGTGCAGGGCCCCCGTAGCGGGCTGAGTAGACGCCGGGAGCACCGCCGAGAGCGTCTACCTGGAGTCCCGAATCGTCGGCCAGAGCGATTCGTCCGCTGGCAGCTGCCCAGGCGCGGGCTTTGAGTTGGGCATTAGCGGCAAAACTTTGGCCGTTTTCTTCGACCTCCACTTTGAGGCCGCATTCGGCTGGTGTGGCAATGTCGAGATCGAAGAGCAGCGCGCGGACTTCGCGCACCTTACCTGCGTTATTGCTGGCGCAAATCAGCATGGAATCAGCGCTGTCCACTGGAGAGGCGGTCGATTTCCTCAATCTGGTGGGTGGCATAGTCTTTAAAACGACTATCTGCAACGGCGCGGCCGAACCAGGTGCGTGCGTCTTGGAGCTGGACTAGCTTGAGATAGGCGTCGCCCAGCAGTACTTCGGCGGCGTGGTAGTTGCGTTGGCAGCGGGTGGCTTGCTGACCGGCCTCGATGGCTTGGCGATAGTCTCCCATGCCGTAATACGCTTCGCCGAGGCGAAAGCGGGCCTCGCAGTTTTTGCTATCGAGTTCGCTGGCTCGGCGCAGTGGCTCGATGGCCTCATGCTGGCGGCCCAGTTGGTTGAGGGCACTGCCGAGGAAGAGGTGTCCATCGGGATAGCGCTCGTCCATTTTAAGTGCTTGCTGCATCACTGAGACGATGGCTTGGTAGTCTCCGGTGGCGAAGTTGACTCGTGCCAGGCCGCCGTAGGCGTCCATGTATTTGGGGTCGGCGTCAATGGCTCGTTGGTAGGTAGCGGCGGCGGGGCCGTAGTTGCGGTTGCGACGTTGTATATCGCCGAGGGCCTTGTGGGCCTTGGGGTATTTAGGGTTGATTGCGACGGCCTTTTCGAAGGCCTCTCGGGCCTTGTCCCCTTCGCGCAGGCCGTTGTAGCAGAGGCCCATGGCATAGTGGGCTTTAGCGTTTTGCGGGTTGGCACTCAGTGCGTTCTCAAAGAGATCGATGGCCTTGCGGAATTTCTTCTGGCCGAAGCTATTGATAGCGGCCTTGTGGTAGAGCTGGCTCAGTTCCTGGGAGGCCCGGTCGGATTTGATGCCCAGGGAGCGAGCCATTTCGAAACCGTGGATGGCCTTGTCGTATTCATTGAGCACTTTATAGGCCTGGGCGAGGACGTAGTGAGCATCGCCGTAGGTAGAGTCCGCGCTTACGGCTTTTTCCAATTCAATGGCGGCGTTGCGGTAGTTGCGCTTCTTCATCAAGTCGTAACCGGTGCGGTAGTGGTTGAGAGCTTCGGGATCTTGGGCCAAGACTGGAGCACTCAAAAACGCCAGTGCGAAGCTAAGATAGCGGAAGTACTTCAAGTCAAGTCTCCTGGCAAGAATAAAATTGGAGTGAAGCGGGGGTTGGGATTTGCGATTCATGTTGGGCTAGGGGAAGACGCAGGAACTGCCTGAGAGCCCTTCTGTCTTCCCCTGGCCGGTAGATCTATTGCAGTGCGTCTATTTGGGGCTTGATTTCACCGTATTCGGGGAAGCGCCCCTCTTGAACCTTGGAGAAGATCAATTCACCATCGACGCTGAGTTCGAAGCGTCCCCTATCGGAGGGAACCAGCGTGAAGGATGCGATATCTTTCTTGTACTCTACGAGAATTTCTTCCGCCAAACTGACGGCTCGAGACTCGTAGCCTCAGGCGGAACAGTAAATCAGTTCCAATCGCATGGCAAACCTCCTGTGGGAGTGGACTATTTACGGATATTATAATGGGCACTAGTTCGGTTGTCAAAGGCGGTCGGTTCCTATACACTTTATAAATGTCGTTAGTCTCTTGAGCCGTGCAGGGGCGCGGACTCTTCTGAGTCCAGCTGTCGTATTGAGCACCCAGAGCTGGCGATCCCATATTGTGGAGCGGCGTCCTTCAGTCGGGGAGGCTGCTCGGCGGGTAGCTATGACCGTTTGATATTTTTCCTCTTCGCACCATGGCATTTCCTCGATGGTTTTTCTGATCCTGATCCTCGTTTGCTTCTCGTTGGGCTCGTCTGCTGCCGCCTCGTTTCCCTATACCCTACAGTGGAAACGGCTGGTACCCGGGGTAGTCGGAGGCGCTTTGGTTCAGCGCGACTCGTTGGTCTTTGTCGGCACTGCCGACGGCCGGGTAATGGCCTTGGACGGCGTTGACGGAATTCGCAGGTGGCAGCGTCGTGGTTTCGGCCCGGTGCGCAACGATCTAGCGTTGGTCGATGGTGCTCCGGTCTTTGCCGACGCCTGGGGTGGGGTACAGATCCTGAGTGGTGATAAGGGTGAGGAGATCTGGACTTTTCGCCGCCAGGGTTGGGGGGATGCCGCGCTGGTGGTTGGTGATGATAAAGTCTATGCGTCAGGCTCCGACGGATGGCTCTATGCACTGGACCGCGTCGATGGTCGGGAGGTTTGGCGGGTGCGGATCGAGTCGCGCCTGGGGGCCAGGGCGTGTATTCGATCTGGTCGTCTTTATGTGCCGACTGCCGATGGTCGTCTATTGGTTATCAACGCCGAGCGGGGCATACTGCTGCGTACGCTCGATTTCGATGCGTTGGTTATCGGAGGAGTTTACGGTTATGCCGATCTGATTTTGGCAGCTTTTGCCGATGGTTATGTGCGGGCGTATGACCAGCGCAGCCTCGATCTGGTGTGGCAGCAGCGACTCGGTGCTAAATCCGCGCTTACCGTTGTTGAGAAAACCCTTCTCTGTGCTGCCGACAATGGTTGGCTCTATGGTTTGAGTTTGCGCGATGGCCGTCCGCAGTGGAAGCAGCCGCTGGGTGGAGCACCCACGGGGCCTGTGGTTGAGGCCCTGCGAGGTGAAATAGTTGTCGGCACAGAGCAGGGTCGAGTCATCGCTGTAGAGCCGGCCACTGGGGAACGGGTTTGGGATGTGCAATTGCTCGAGGGCATGGGGGCTCGGCTCGAAGGTGGTGAGGGAATGTTCTTCGTCCGTGGTGGAGACGATTACCTCTATGCTTTTGCCGAGGTTGAGCCGCTCAAGGCGGAAGGTGATGTCCTGTGGGAGTCTTGGTGGGAGGTGCTGGATCAGGGTCGCAAGATCGGCTACCGGCGGCAAGCGTTGCTGGCCGGGTGGCTTGGAGATCGACCGGTGCTGCGCCTGGCCGAGGAGGTGGTGCACTGGCGTGGTGGTTTCCGTCGCAGCAGGGGGAGGGTGACGGTTGGGCGAAATTACCAGCCGATTAGTGTTGAGGACCGGACCATTGAAGGGAGTCAGGTCGTCGAGTTTGCTGCTCATTGGCGCGGTGATTCTCTCCATGTGCAAAGGGGGTTGGCCGAGCACCGGATCGCCGCCGCAGCGAAGATCTCCGCTGCGGCAGTACCGGTCGAAGTGGCTTTACTCAAGCTTTGGCACGAAGGGCGAGTGCGCACGGGACGGCGCGATTCATTGCAGATCGTTGATTACGACTATTTCACAAGTCGCACGCTCCGCTTTGACGTCGATGTTGCGGAGAATCTAATAGCAGATGCGAGGTTCAGAGTGCGGATTAGTACGGTGGCTGATTCGCTGCGGGAGCAACGATTGATCTGGGTCGATGCGAAGGGTCGATCGCTGCGGCAATTGAATCCCCGTACTGGTGCGGAAGAGTTGCGAGTCGACGAAAAAAGGGCTCG
>MDTE01147331.1_pt1 | contig 11102 bp, 14 predicted proteins | sample 811231 | NCBI WGS metagenome assembly MDTE01 (sample SAMN05326651, study PRJNA326480) | marine metagenome | isolation source: seawater | place: Indian Ocean: Red Sea | collected 2010 | reverse complement strand
TCACCAGGCTGCATACCATGACCACTAGAAAAAGTTATTGTCACAGTGGCAGATGACGAGCTTGTAGTAAAACAACTGGTTTCAGTAAAAGTAGTTTTGATAGGGTGGATGTCATAATATGTTCCACCAGAATATACGTATAAAATTTTGTTAGATCCTAGAGCAGCGTACTTAACACCATTACTATCTAAGAAATGATGCACAGCTCTAACTGCACCAGTAAGTTTGTCGGCTCCTAATTGATCCCAACCTCCGATCTTTTCAGGAACTCCATATCTAAACCTTACATTATCACCACCTATCCACTGACTTTCAGCCGCTGTAGGTGTAATTTGTTTGTTGATTCCAGGTTGAAAAAATAGCTTTTGTAACATAAACTCCTATTATATAGCGTTTTATATAAAACTCAATCCGATTTTAGACCTTTGATTAGCATATTTCTACTGATGTATCTATACTTATTCTGTGTGGTCAGCCCAGTACTTAAAACTAATCGGTCCAAATTGTCCATAAGATAACAAGTCTTTATTACGTAGATCAAAATAACTTTGGGATTTAGCAAACTCTAAGAGCATATTAAACTGGGGGTCAGTGATCTTATAATTTTTAGAACAATATCTCCAAAATGGAGTGTCATATTTAGATCCGGAAAGATAATGCCATAAGATAAATTGTTCTACTTGATAAACATACTTTCTAAATTTTTTAATAATGTCTTGTTTAGGCACGTTATCAAAAATGTGGTCATAACAGAAACGATACCATTGAAGATAAGCTTGAACAGCTGTAGATTCTAAAGGCTCTAAAAAGAAGAATCGATTACCTGAAAGTATCACTCTATCTTTAATTGGATCTTTAGCTATATAGTTTTGAAACTTAAAGTTATCCGCTTTCTCATTTAAATACACTCCTTGTTTAGCCAAACTAAATAATTTATTAAAATTTTTCATAGCTTGTTTAGTAGAAGTAATAGTGTGATTGTACATATAACCATACGACGTCGTATCTGTGGTATTAGGAATAACAAAAGCCCATCCATCTGGAGTAGCAACAGCTCTAGTCCACATTTGTTTGGGATCTCTACTGTTTCCTTGTCCTAAAATAACAGCATTTAATGGGTTAGTTAATTGTTCATATTCATGAGGTTGATTGTGAAGTCTTCCTCTACAATCAAATATAAAATCTCCATCTAAATCATTAGGATCTCCAACAGAGCCTTCTTTAACTTTAAACTTCCCTGATTTTAAAATAGTTTCTTGAAGTTTTTTAGGTGCGTAATGAACAGCGGTTGCATCAAAATTAAAAGGATGAAAGAAATGTTCTTTTTTCTTTCCCCAATTTTCATATAAAATTCCTAATTTAGGAGTAGCTTTAATAGGATTGTGATACCAATCCATTCCTAATCCTTTCCACAATAACTGAGGAGCTTCTAATACTGTAGCTTGTCCTACTCTTTCTTCAGGTACATTAGGATCATAAATCAATTCAATCTCACAATCAGCGTAAGTAGAGAAATGAAGTGCACCAAAACATCCAGCATTTCCTTTGCCTATAAAAATTAATTTCTTACTCATATGTATACCAACCTGTAATAATATATTTAGTTTCTTTAGGTGCAGGAATACCATGATGAGGATGCGTAAAATAAGCCGGCCAAATAACGGTTGAACCTTTTTGAGGTTTAATTTTTATTTGTTGAGATGGCCATTCTGTTTCGCCCCCTTCTTTAACAGTATTAAGATAAGTCATAAAAGTTAAATGTCGTCTAATACATTCATCACTTCCATCATTCTCATAATGAGTTCTAAAATAAGCTTCTCCAGGTAAATACTTTTGAATTTTAACATTACTTTCAAGTGCCCATGCACATCCTTTTGAACACCAAGGGTATTCTTTTTTATATTTGTCTAAACTCTTCTTAAGTTCTTTTAAATAAAACATTAAAGAATGAGGATGATAATAAGATTCTTTACATTTCTTTTCTTTAAAATCTATCCTGTTATTTAACATTCCTCCAGTAACCTTAGGTTGACCTAGTGTGTTTAATCCTGATTCATAAAGATCTATTAAACGATCACAAATAGAAGGTTTGATTGTAGATGTAAAAATAAAATTTTTCATATTAATTTATACCATGATGGTATGGTATACCGTTTTCCTTTAATAATTTTATTAACACCATGACCATAGGGTTTACCACTAGGAAAAATAACACAGCTTAATGCTTTCATTTTAAAACTTTCTCCTGTTTCAAAGAAAAGTTCTCCTCCTTGATAATCATCATTTAAATAACACAAAGAAGAGTAATGCATAAGGTCTTTAAGATCTTCATTACGATCTCTATGAAGTCCCATAAACTCGTCTTTTTTCCATCGCACTAAACGAAGATTACTGAAAGCTTTTGTTTTTACTTTAAAATAATGGTCAATGAAAAAAACATTTTTATGTTCATAGTATTTTAATAAAGACTTAATCTTAGAATTAGGTATGTCGTGATAATGAATATTACGGTTCTTATGAAATTCTCTATTGTCGTCACACAAATGCGTGTTCTTATCATAAAAGTTTATTAAAGTTTTTGCATCTTCTGGTAACATAAAATCTTCTAGAATATATATCATTTAAATTTTCCTACCCATTTTACTGACAGTCTAGCAATGTGAGGTTTTGTAAAACTTAAAGCTTTATGTACATCACTAGCTGTAATTTGAATTAGTCTTCCGTGTTTAAAAGGAATCTTTCGTTTAATATGTATAAACTCTCCTCCAATATTTTCTACTTCTTCATTACACAGCATTAAAATAAAAGCATATTGATCCTTAGTACCATCTTTATGTAGAGTTCCATCCATTCCTTTAAACTGTAAATTAGAACATATCTCTATAAGCTGCATCTCTTTATTACAAATATTTTGAATATGTCGAAAAGCATCAATTAAAGTTTGAGTAAGCTTCTCATCATTTATTTTAGAATTAACAATTCCATTATTAAAATATATTTGACCAAGTAATCTATGACTTCCTGTTTCTCGATACGGCCAAGAATATCTGTTAGCTACATTAGTGGCTGACCAAGGATTTTCAATTAATTTAGAAGCTAGTTCACTTGTAAATCTTTTATCAAATTTACCATCATATATTTTAATCATAGTTGTACTGAACTATCTGAACCTCTTTCTCCAATAAAACCTTTAGGAAAAATATTAAAAGCAACTGAATAACGAATCTTGTCTGATTTATTAGGAAGTATTTCGTGGTTTAATAAACTGTTAAAAATAATAAGTGTATTATTATTTACTATAGGAATATTCCAAGTATCAGAATTATTAATAGTATACTCTGTCGGAGTATCTTGAAACTGTTTATGTTTAGAACCATAAAATCTAATCTTAAAATTTTCATCTCCAACAGGATAATAAACTCCACTTAACCAAGCATTAGAATGATGATGAGTACCAGCATATCCCCCAGGATTAACTTTAGTGGCCCATGAATTAGTAATACGATAATTAGTTTTCCATTTTAAAATTTCTTTAATATAATGATCAACACATTGTTTTGAATGTTTTTTAAGTTCGGGTGTTTTAGAAAAAAAATTAAAACTAGTTCCCCCATAAGCTCTACTATCTCCTTGAAGTCCTAAACCAGAATTTCTAACATTCCATTTTGAACTTTCTAATATTTTTAATACTTTACTAGAGTCAGTTGAAGTAGTGTAGATTCCTACAACTTCTGGAAAGAGTGGAAGAATGTGATTAATTTGTATCATGCTACACCAGTAGGATCTTTAGTTTTTACAAAATTTGTAGGTAGTCCAAGATGAGGACGCGTATCATAAAGTCTTCCCTTTTTAAAATTATAATGAAGAAATACTTGATTACAATATCCACCTTCAAAAACATTTCTCCAATGAGTTATCTTTTCTCCTCTGTAGGCTACCATGTCTCCAGGATTTAAATCTACACGTACTTGTTTTTTATTAATTAAAAAATAAATAGGCCAAGGGTCTCCTCCTAAATTAAGAGTAGTAGATATGTCACAAGCTTTTCTATCTCTGTGTTTTTCAAGTTGTTGTCCTTTAGAATAAGAACGGGTGTATGAGTAAGTTGGTATCAGTTCAAGATTTAATTCTTTTGACGTAAGAGATAATAATTTTTGAAGCAGAACATCAAAAGCTGGATCCCCATAAATAGAAAAAGCTCCTGGAACTTGACCATCATCCATAGTTCCTATCTCATTAGAGTTTAAAGGAATAAAACGATCTTTACTCATAGTCATATAAACTTCTTTTTTACATAACAAATAGTTTGATAAGAACTCTGAAAGTTCTGGTGAAACTGCTTTTCTAATTATTTTATATTTATTTTTTTCAAAGCTCATATTCTTTTAGCCTCCGCTGCGTGATATTTTAACTGTTGTCCATCATTTCTTTTTATAGAATGAAAAAAAGTAATTAAAGTAAGTCTCTCTTTTTGTTTAGAATTATTATAATTATTAACTGCATGGTATTGTGATGAATCAAACATTATGCAACGATTTGGTATAGAATCAAAACTAATAGTTTTTTTAAATCTTTGATTACTTTTTTCTCTAGCTTCTTTATATTCTTTTGTTTTAGTTTTATCTGGATTTAAATTTCCATCTTTTTTAATGTTTTGTCTTTTTATATCTATAGATTGATGAGTAGTGGGTTTAAATAAAGAAGTTCCACAATTTTCATCACCATCTAAATATATAATGCAAGACACTTCATCTACATCTTGATGCACCCATCCCTCTTCTTGCCAAGAACCTTTTATTTTTTGAAATGAAGATGAGGCGCTCCAACTCATATTTCTCCAATCATTAGGATAAAGAGAAGCTATCATTTTAGATGTACAATAATTAAAAAAATCAAGATCAATTAAATGTAGTTCTTTTGTACGTTCTCCTGGCCATTCTCCATTACTAGCAGGAGTATAAGAAAGAGTTTTGGAAAACTTAATTATTTCATTTAAGTTTATAAAAAAATTATCTATGCAAAGAGTTGGGAAAATCATAAATTATTAAAGTAGTTTAAATTTATAACAATTCTGTTTTTAGCATCTGTGCAAGTAGTTCCAGCATGTTTTAATCTTCCATCAAAAATAACTACTCTGTTTTCAAGGCTGCTTATTTCTTTAATTTTGTTATTTTCTTTTATTAAAGTTTTTCCATTATTAGTATTAATGTAAAAGATTGCAGTGTTCCATTTATATTTCCAATTAAAATCATTATGAAAACCAAAAACTTGTCTTGTTGAAGTTCTTACTAAGAGATTTGCTTTTATCCGTGCAATAGAATCCATGTTTAATTTTTTAATTAATGGTTCTAGTAAAGAAAAAAAATCAGAGTTTCTAAGTTTATCATAAAAAAGATGAACAAATTGAAAATTTTTTTCATCATCTAAGTCATTATTAACATAGTCATTATAAAACCAAGGAAAATAAAACCCTGTTAATGTATCCCGTATTTTTTCAAATTCATCTACAGGTAAAAAATTATCGATTACTTTCATAAATTATTTAAACGGTTGTCCTAAATGCCAATTAGTTAAACTAAGTCTAACTCCTTTTTTAACAGGTTTAACTCGATGCCATATAAAAGAAGGAAAGACCACGATTGATCCTTTTTTTCTCATACCTGCAGGTGAGTCGTGCCAATCTTTTCCATTAAAAGTGTGCTTATAAAATTCTAATTCTCCTCCTTCATAGTCGGCACCATCATTAAGAGCCACAACACTAGACAGTTTTCTTATCTTTCCTTTCATAGAAGGCGAGTCCTTTTTGCCAAAAGGAATATGAAACTGATCCGTATGCCACTTATAAAATTCTCCTGGTCTGTATTCAGTTAATTGAAAAGGTTCAGAAAAATCCCATTCAAAATTCCAACCTCCATCTTCGTTGCCTTTACGAATATAGGGATGAGTCCATCTATAAACCCACCACGCATGATCAAAAGCTACATGAGATTTTCTAATTTTTTTATTAACTCCTTTCGGATCATCATTACTTGTTCCTCCTATTACACCTAAATTTCTTTTGGAGTTGTTAATAAGAGAAATAATTTCATCACAGATATGATGAGGAATAGCGTTTTCATAGCAATAGTAATTAAACTTTGTGTTCATTATATAACTTTACAGTTAAAAGAAATACTTATTCTTTCTTTATTACTTAAATTAGGTTTTACTAAATGTTCTAAAGCAGAAGAAAAAACTAATAATTGTGTTTCTTTAGGAATAAAAAAATAATGAGCTTGATTAAAAGGATTCCATTCTTTAACAGCAAGACCAGCCATGTCATTAGTATGAGCACCTATGTCGGGATTTTTAAAATATATATTTCCGGAATTAGAAGGAACAGTAATATAATATGCTGCTGAAAAATCACACCCACCTCCCATATGACAATGATCATAATTAAAATGATTTTTACCATTGATATTAAACCAAAGATCTATAACTTTAAAAGTTCTTGCAGTGTTAAAGCTAAAAGAATCAATGTGCTGTTGTACTGATGGAGTGATAGCTTTAATAAATTTTTTAATAATAGGATGGTTTAAATTAACACTCTTACTTTGATAACCTCCTTCATTAGATAAAACTCTTCCAGGTTTTTTTCGTTCTTTTTTAATGTAAGTTATTAAAGATTTATTAAGTTTTTGATCATCAAGAACTGTAGAAGTAATTGGAGAAGCAAAAATTATGTTAGTATCTATTTTAGACATATTGCATTGTAGTGGTAAACAAACAATTAATTTGATTTCCTTTGTTTTTAGTAACTGTAATTTTAGTTGTAGTTGGAATTATCCAAAACATTTTATTTTTAATAGGGTAGTTCCATACGTTTTGAGGACGTCTTCCATTATCATATTCAACTCTTATGTCACAAGAATTTTCTTCTACATCTACCGCATAGATTAATACATAATCATTAGAGTCTCTCAGATTACCGTAATCTAAATAACTTCTAGTAAGACCACTTTCTCCAGGTAAGAAAAGATTACCAAAACGAGAAGTGGGCACCAAAGATTTTGTGGTTTCAGCAACAATATATCTTTTTAAAACTTCGTCTGTAACCCGTTGTAACGCTTCACAATGATACACTTTATAATCTAAGTGTTCTTTATTAAGAAAATCTTTTTTAATATAGCTTTCATAAATTTTAAAAACTAATTCTAAGGGCTCATGTTTACACTCAATCTCCCCATAATAACTAACTAATTGACTTAGCACTTTCTTTAACATATATATTTCTATATACAGGAATATGAATATTTTAGCAATACATACTTCTCACGATGGTAGTATTACAATCGTTAAAAATAATAGCTTTTTTGCTCATGCGCAAATTGATAGATTTAATAATGTTCTGGCAAATACGGTTCCTCCTATTAAACTTTTAAAACGTCTTAAGGGTTTAAATATTCAGTTTGACGCAGTAATATTTAGTTTCTTACAACTTAGTCATTCCTATCATGGATATTGGGAAGAGCAGTTAATAAAGTTTAATTTACTAAAACCAAATTGTTTATTAAAAGCTACAAATAATGATCATCACTATTACCATACGTGTTGTGCTAAGGCTACGGTAGGTAATAATAAAAATATAGTAGTTATTGATGGACATGGAAGCGTTTTAAATAAAGACGATATCTGTGAACAAGAAAGCATATTTCAAAAAGATAAAAAAATATATGAATCAAATCAAAACATTGGTTACAATTATGAATTGAGAACAGCTAAAGAATTTAATTTAACATATGGTGCCTTTAGAAGTTGCGGAAAGTTAATGGCTTTAGCAGCTCACAAAAAAGATGTAGGTTTATTTCAAAAAGAAACAGAATTAAAAATAAAAAATATAATGCCAAAAGAAGACGTAACTTATACGGGTGGGGTAGCTCAAAACGTATTAGCTAACTCTCAATTCCTAGACTATAAAAATTTTAAAATAGATCCGTTATGTACTGATCAAGGTATTTCTTTAGGTGTTATGTATGATTATATGAAAGGAGATTTAACTCTTCCAAATTCCGTTTATTTAGGACTTCCTCCATCGTATGAATTTTTGCATTATCCAACCTTTAAAGACTACGATATCGTTGATACCACTCCAGAGGACATATGTGAGATTTTAAAGAAAAACCCTGTAGCTCTCTTCCAGGGACGCTCAGAACAGGGCCAGAGAGGCCTAGGGAATCGATCTTTGCTTATGGATGGCACTCACCCTCACGCTGTTGCATTAGTCAATAAAATTAAGCGTAGAGAGTGGTTTAGACCCTTTTCTCCTGCAATTATGGAAGAATATGCAGAGGAATATTTTGATATTAAAAACCCTTCACCTTACATGCTTTATGTATTTAAAACTAAAAAAGATCTTCCTAATGTAAGTGCAATAGATAAAACGGCTAGAATACAAACGGTTAATAAAAAAAATAATTTTCATTTCTATAATTTACTTTCTGCGTTCAACAAAAAATATAAGATTCCTTTCTTACTTAATACAAGCTTAAACCTAGCTGGTCATACTCTAGTAGAAGATCTAGATGATCTTAAGTATATGCTTGATTATAGTGATTTAAAATATGCTTATTTACCCGAGGTAGGAAAATTAATTATATCTCAATAATATTGCCAACTGGAGTATAGTCGTCTAATTTCCATGATTGACTAGCTTCATCCCAATATTGTGCTATTTCAAAAGTAGCATCTACTCCGTCATCAGCTTTTGGAACACGCGCTACTGGAGGATCATAAGAACCTGTTGACGTATTAAGAGTCCAACTTGGGTAAGGTGCAGAAGGTGCTCTAAATAATTGATTAGCTTCATCCCATACTGTTATACCTATAGCAGGTGTAACTCCTCTATAAGAAGAAACTCCAGAAGCTTCTTCGTTTCCATAATTACATTTTTTAAAACTCTCTATAGGAAAACCTGTAAGAACAGCACATCTTTTAGCACCATTGAACTCAGCATCTCCATCGTAGTCATCACTATTAATTAACATGATTTCTTGAACCACGTTGTTATCATCAATTCTTGCAAATCTTTCTGTTGCCATAATTATCCTATGTAAGTCCCCGAAGATGTAAATGTATGTATAGTATCTGATCCGTCAGTTGATACAGATCCAGAAGTTGTTGCAGATGAAGCTGTTAATCTTCTAATAATTACAATTCCATTTCCACCAACAGTCGGTCCATATCCTCGGTTTCCACCGCCGCCACCACCTTTTTCGTTAGTGCCAGCTGAACCAGAAGGTCCAGAATTACCCGACGCGCCGCCGCCAGATCCACCGGATCCGTTTCCAGGACCAGGTCCCATAGCTGAGCCTGCTCCACCGCCTGCATAAGTTACAGATGATCCAGTAATAGAAGATGCAGTTCCAGCTCCACCAGGAGCGCCTGCGCTTCCAGATGAGTTTCCAGCGTTATTTGCGTCAGCTCCTCCGCCTCCGCCTCCGCCGCAACCACCTTTGTTGGGAATACCTTGAGAAGTTGATGAAGATCCATCGCCTCCTTGAGGAGGAGATACAGGTGGAGTGTTTCCAGATCCACCAGGATAAGCAGTAGTACTTTGCCATTTGATGCCACCACCGGCTCCAGATCCGCCATCACCTCCGGCTATCGGGGCTGTCTCTCCAGTAAGTCCTGAAGCACCGCCGCCAGCTGATGTAATAGTTGCTAAGTCTCCATATAAAACAGAACTACCGCCTTGAAAACCAGGGCCCGTATAAATAGGACTTTGACCTGTTCCACTATCACTACCACCTGAACCTACAGTTACTGTGTAGCTTTTTCCTACTGTTACTTGAAAAGTTTTAGAACTAATGGCTCGCATTCCGCCGCCACCGCCGCCACCGCCGCCGGAACCAGCTCCGCCGCCTCCAGCGACAACTAAATATTCAACGTTGTAAGGGGTACCACCGCCGCCTGACATGAAACCTAGGGTTTTATATCCAAATTGTGTCATATACTTCTATGCTCCTATTATGCGTCGTTAGCAGCGTCTGTAGTAAAGTATAATTTAATACCTAGTAATCTAGCATCTCCTGTAAATGTATCACTGCCGTCTGCTGCGTCTCTATAAACTTGAAAGAATGTTAAATCGTTATCCGCTGGAGAACCTGCAATTGTCATTGCACTACTTTCTGATGTAACTTGTACATCTTCTACAGTTCCAATTCCAGCATCAGTAACTTCTTGTGCTGTTCCAAAAACTACGTCTGCAGTATCACTATCACTACAGCTAACACCTTGTAATCCAAATATACAGTTACCTGTATTTGTATTGCCCGGTGACCACCAAGCTTGAAAAGTCACTGTTCCTAAATTCCATGATTTAGGCATTGCTATAGCAAATTGTGCATATTCTGCTGTACTTGCATCAAAGTCTAAAACTTTTAAATCTGGTCTTGTTGCTGTCGTCTCAACTTGTTGTGCGTCAGCACCATTTGTTTCTGATCCATACATAGCCGAAGCCGGAATCCAAATAGTTTCTTTTCCTGCAACTTTAACTGCTGCAGTTCCTGATTTAAGAACTCCCGACCCTTTAGGGTTAATATTTATATCAACGTTTGTTTCACCAGAAGCGGTAAAAGTTGGACCATTACCAGTTGCTGCGTTAGCATAAGTAATTTCATTAACTGCTGATCCTGTTGCTGTTAATAAGAATAATTCGTTTCCATTAGTATCTAAAATAGATGTACCAATTTTTGGTGAAGTTAAAGTTTTGTTTGTTAAAGTTTCTGTTCCAGTTAATGTTACATCTCCCATTCCAAGGTCAACAATGTCAGGGTTAGTACCATCATTAGCTGCTGCGTAAACAATTTTTGTTCCTTTGTCTGTAGCTGCCCAAGTTACGCTAGAACCAGAACCTGATGCATATTTAAATTGAACTGTGTAAGAACCTGATGAGCCATTGGTAATAAAATAAAGCTGTTGAACATCTAAAGGAATAGTTACTACAGTATTTTCACCAATACTTCCTGTAAATTTTATAATTCTGTGTGCAAGAGTTGCTCCTGTTGATCCATCAGAAACAGATAATGTAGTAGGAGTTGATGTTATAGCTTGCTCTACAT
>MDTE01084757.1_pt1 | contig 11102 bp, 8 predicted proteins | sample 811231 | NCBI WGS metagenome assembly MDTE01 (sample SAMN05326651, study PRJNA326480) | marine metagenome | isolation source: seawater | place: Indian Ocean: Red Sea | collected 2010 | reverse complement strand
CGACTTACTTATGAGGATTACAGAAATTTTTCAAACCATCCCTTCATTTGTATTTGCTATTTTACTAGTCGCTATAATGAAACCTTCAATTGAAAGTATCGTTATAGCTATAACGGTGGTTTCTTGGCCTGGGGTAGCAAGGTTAGTTCGGGCTGAATTTCTGTCATTAAAAAATAGAGAGTTTGTTCAAGCTTGTCATACATTGGGTATGAATGATGTTAAAATTATGTTGCGTGAAATCCTACCCAACTGCCTTAGCCCTATAATCGTCATTGGATCTTTAATGGTTGCTACAGCAATTTTGATAGAAAGTGGTCTAGCTTTTTTAGGATTGGGTGATCCAAATATAATGAGTTGGGGGTTCTTAATTGGTGCAGGAAGAACTATGCTTCGTTCAGCATGGTGGGTCTGTACTTTTCCAGGTATTGCAATTTTAATAACTGTACTTGCGATAAACCTTGTGGGAGAGGGTTTGAATGATGCTCTTAATCCGAGATTAAGAGAAAGACAATGAAAGAAAAACTACTTTCAATTGAAAATCTTTCAATTTTACTTCCAGAGGGATCAGATAGAAATCATGCAATTAAAAATATTAATATAGACCTTCATGCAGGAGAAACCGTATGTATTGTAGGTGAAAGTGGGTCAGGCAAATCTTTAACAGCCAGAGCAGTCATGGGTCTTCTCCCTGCACCGCATGTTCGTGTAGAAAATGGAAAAATAATATTTGGAAGTAATGATCTAGTTAAAATTGACTATGAAAGTCTAAGGCAAATTCGTGGTAGTGAAATTTCGATGATCTTTCAAGAACCAATGACAGCCTTAAACCCTGTAATGTCTATTGGATCTCAAATAGATGAAATTTTTCGTTTTCATGTCTCAATGTCTTCAAAAGAAAGACGAAATAAAGCCATTGACTTACTTGAAAGTGTTAATTTGCCGGACCCATCTTTAATAGTTAATAGTTTTCCACATGAATTATCAGGAGGCCAACGGCAACGGGCGATGATAGCTATGGCCCTTGCACTCAGCCCAAAGATATTAATAGCGGACGAGCCCACAACAGCTTTAGATGTGACGACAGAAGCACAAATTTTAAATTTAATCAAAGAAATGCAAAAACGCTATAATTCTGGTGTTTTATTTATAACACATGATTTTGGAGTTGTTGCAGACATTGCCGACCGTGTTGTAGTCATGCAGGATGGAAATTTGGTTGAATCAGGTTCTGTAGAACAAGTCCTCAATAAACCAAAGCATCCTTATACCAAATCACTTATTGCAGCCGTTCCAAGCCTCAATCCTAGGGAGCCCAGAAGTTCCTCCAATGAAAAAGTTTTAGAAGTGAAAAACTTAAATAAGACATTTGGTGGCGGCAAAAGCTATTTTGGCTTTGGTAAAGGTTCACGAGTAGTTAACGCTGTTAAAGATGTGAGTATAAACCTTTATAAGGGGGAAACACTTGGCATTGTAGGAGAAAGTGGATCTGGGAAGTCTACATTAGCCCGTTGTGTGATCAAATTATTAGAAAGTAATAGTGGAGAAGTTATTCTTGGGGATAAAGAAATAACATCCTTGAATAGAAAAGAGATGAGACCATTAAGGACAAAGATACAAATGGTTTTTCAGGATCCATTTGCCTCTTTAAACCCTAGAAATAAAGTAGGCACCATTATCGCACAAGGTCCTTTAACTCAAGGTTTTCCTCAAGATGAATGTGAAACAAGAGCTAGAGAATTACTATCTGTTGTCGGTCTAGACGAAAAAGCCTTTAACCGCTTTCCGCATGAATTTTCAGGGGGTCAAAGACAACGCATTGGTATCGCTAGAGCTTTAGCCCTTAAACCTGAAATTTTAGTTGCCGATGAACCAGTCTCTGCACTTGACGTTTCAATTCAGGCACAAATTTTAAAATTATTAGATGAAATCAGAGATCAAATGAATTTATCAATGTTGTTTATTACTCATGATCTTCGAGTTGCTGCTCAAGTTTGTGATCGTCTTGCAGTTATGCAATATGGGGAGCTTGTTGAAATAGGTAAAACAGCAGATGTTTTTAAAAGTCCAAAACATGAGTACACAAGGGCTCTCTTAGCTGCGGTTCCCGGAAAGAAGTGGAAAAAAGAATAAAGATATGTTAATTAAAAATTTCTTTTAATTAATAAAACTATTTTACCGTTTTATAATAATATGAATGAATCTGTTGTAATTAAAACTTCTGAATATTTCAAATCAAAAGGAATTATTCTCCCTAAAATCTCTGAACTTTGTGAACCAAATATTATAAATAAGGGAATAAAAAATAAATTAAAAAAAATTGATAAAAACTCAACCAACCCTATGAATTTGTTCCGTGTTCATTGGTTCAATAATAGAGAACATTCAAGTTTTTTAAAAGTCCCTGAGCATATTGTTTTACCCAGCGAATTTACAGGAGTTGAAGCAAAAATAATTGTGAACATAGGTCGATTATTTCCTTTAATAACAGCGCATAAAGTCTTAGCAGCTTACGGATGTTTACTGCCTAGAATTTTAAATGGAAGTTTTGATTATGAGTACAATAAGGCTGTATGGCCCTCAACTGGAAATTATTGCAGAGGTGGAGTTGCTATTTCAAGAATTCTGGGATTAAAAAGTGTAGCCATCTTACCTGAAGGAATGAGTAAAGAGCGTTTTGATTGGTTAGAACAGTGGGTATCAGATAAGAATGATATTATAAAAACAATAGGTACAGAGAGCAATGTTAAGGAAATTTATGATGCCTGCAACGAATTAGAAAAGGACAAAAAATACGATATCATTAATCAATTTAATGAGTTCTATAATTATGGTATCCATCGTGCAGTTACTGGACCGTCCTTTGAAAAATCCTTTCAAACTGTTAAAGGCAACTCAAATTTACAAGCAAGATTTTATGTAAGTGCTTCAGGTTCAAGCGGAACCCTTGCAGCAGGGGACTATTTAAAAGAACACCTCAATGCCAAAATAGCTGTTGTTGAAGCTACAGAATGCCCAACTTTACTCAACAATGGTTATGGAGAGCATAATATTCAAGGAATTGGAGATAAACATGTTCCTTTAATTCATAATGTTATGAACACAGATTTTGTTGTTGGCGTCTCTGATAAAACAACAAATAATTTAAATATGATATTCAATACAAAAGTTGGACAAAATTATCTTACAGATAAAAAAGGATTTGATATAGATTTTGTTAGACTTCTTCCTGAATTTGGATTTTCATCAATAGCCAATATTGTAGCTTCTATTAAACTCGCTAAATACATGAATTTAAGCAAGGATGACGCCATTATCACAGTTGCTACCGATGGAGCTGATTTATACCTTTCAGAGCTCAATAAATCTAAAGAAGATTTTGAGGGGATATTTGATGAAACTTCCTGTGCTGAAATTTTTGGACAATATATGAAAGCCATTAGCGTAGACAATACTTTAGAACTAAATCAAAGAGAAAAAGAAAGGATTTTTAATCTTGGATATTATACTTGGGTTGAGCAGCAAGGCGTTGATATAAATGATTTTGAAAAAAGAAAAAATCAAAATTTTTGGAATGATCAATATAAATATATGCTTTCTTTAGATAAAAAAATAGATCAGTTTAACTCTATTGGATAATTACCAACCTTAAATTTATATTTTTTTATTCCTTCGACATCTTTCACTACAATAAACCACATTATCCCAATCCTTTTTCCATTTTTTTCTCCATGTGAAAGGTTTCTTACATACCTTACAAATTTTTTCTTCTTTCATTGGGTGTTCTTACTTATAAAATCTTCAGCTTTTTTAAAAATATACGACTTCCTATCTTTAGATATTCTATCCAAAGTACGAGCTAAAAACGAAAGCCTGGGATTTGATTGATAAAAATCAATATTTTTCTCAGTAAATCTCCAATAAAGACCGTCGACTACATCACACCATTCCCCTTTGGGATAATTACTCATTTTTAAAATATAATTGGAACCGCAAGTATAGGGTTTTGTTGACATTAACCCACCATCTGCATAAGTTGCCATTCCAAAAACATTGGGGACCATAACCCATTCAGAAGCATCAATATACATTTCCATAAACCATTTATATATTTCTTTAGGGTTAACTTCGCACAAATTCATAATATTACTAATAACCATGAGCCTTGGAATATGATGATTATAACCATGTTTTATGGCCTTATTTATTGCATCATCTAATGGGAGAATTCCTGTTGATGATTCATACCAGCTAGATGTTAGCTTTTTATTGTGCGACCAATAATTTTGCTCAATTTGAAACTTCCCTTTAACTTGGTATATGCCTCTTATAAATTCTCTCCAACCCAATACTTGCCTAATGTATCCCTCAAGAGAGTTAAGAGGTATATGATTCTTCTTAGAAAAATTGATTATTTTGTTTATAATATCCGCAGGAGTTATTAGCCCTATGTTTAATGATGAACTTAAACAGCTATGGAATAAAAAATTTTCACCTTTTACCATAGCATCTTCATATACACCAAAGTTTTCAAATCTTTCCTTTAAAAATATATCTAAATATTTTTCAGCATCTCGTCTTCTTATGGGGAACCAAATTTCATTCATTTTACCAGGATGGGATGAAAAATTTTCACTAATCAATTCACAAACCTCATCATGATATTTTGACTTTAGGAATTTAGGTGTTTCTGGAAGTGATATATTTTTTGGAATTTTCTTTCTGTTTTCTGAATCAAAAGACCATCGACCTCCAATAGGTTTGCTCTCTCTATCAACCAGAATATTAAATTTTTTTCTTCCGTATGTGTAGAATGAACTCAGTCTAAAAATTTTAATATTTTTGTTAAAATTGTTGAATTCTTCTCTTGTAAACATAAACATAGGAGATGAATGTGTCTCATAATTTAAATTTTCTTCTTTCAATCCATTAAGGATATGTTTTTCAAATTCTTTATCTTCTATTTCAAAAAAATTTATTTCATCAACATTTTGTTTACTGATAAAATTCTTTAAAAATTTGAAATAACTTTCATCTTTTTCTCGATCTTTTAAGGAATAATAGTGAACTTTTATATCTTGGCGCTCTAATTCATCCCTATATTCTCTCATTGCACAGAGAAAAAGATAAATTTTCAACTTATGGTGTTTTTCATAAGTACATAAACCATAGTCTTCAGACATAAAGACTTCATTACAGCCAATTTTTTTTAAATTCTCAGGATGAAATAGCTGATTACCAAGTATAACAAATAATTTTTTCATTCACTTTAGATAATAAAATTTTTGAATATTTAAAGAGCCTTAATAATGTAATTAAGGTAATGAATTATAAAAGCATTTATTAGAAATTATTATGTTTTGTATTGTAATTTCATTGAATCAATTTGATTTTTTATAATTTTCTAGAGAAAGTAAAATGATCTCAATTGGATGAATTGTTTTTATTTTTGAAGATTTTTCAATATTCCACCTACATGTTTCACTATCACATACAATTATATCTGGTTTCACATTATTAATTTGTTCTAAAAGATTTGTTTTAATTGAATTAGAGATATGACTTTTGTCTATACTATATCCATATGTTCCACCAATACCACAACACTCAGCTTCCGATAAAACAATTTCTATACCAGGTATCAATCTCATAATCTCTAGAGCAGGGTAACCCATTGAATGTGATTTTAGTTGGCATGGTCCATGATAAAAAACTTTTCTAAAATTTATTGCATGTAAATTTTTTGCTACAAAATCAATATGATTATCTAAAATATACTCACAAACATCCTTAACTGACTTTGCAACTTTCAACGTTTCTTCATCAACAAAATCTAGATATTCTGAATATTTTTTTCTTAAAGTTAAACTGCAACTTGTTGAAGTAGAAACAATATTCTCAACTTCATTTAATCTTTTACTCAAAGCTTTAATAATTTTTTGTGATCTATTTTTTGCTTTTTCAAATTCGCCAGAAGAAAGCATTGGAAGTGAACAGCACAAGCCTGTTTCAGTAATGACATTGTAGCCAAGAAAATCAAGGACTTTCAATGTTGAAATTCCTACCTTGTAATCATAATGATCAACTGAACACCCTGAAAAATAAAAAATATTTGGCTTATCTTTTATAAAATTAGTTTTTTTGGCAAATTGTGTAAAATTTGTACCACCAAACTTTGGCATTGGTGCATTTTTATCTAAACCAAGTAGCTTTTCAGCAAAATATCTGAAAAATGTTGAGTGAATAATATAATTTGATAATGAAGGAAAATAGTTTCCAATCTTACCAATTACATCTGGTCTATTTAAAATTTTTTGTAAAAAAGGTATTTTTTTATTTTTTAAGTTAGATTTTGCAAGTGTTATAATATCAGTTATTGCAACATTATTTGGACAAACACTTGTACAAATCCCACATCCATTACAAAGATTAGGCGAAAACTCATCTAAATCCTCTATAAATCTAAATCTTTGCGTCTGAGGTCCAGTATATTTTGGGCCAGGAAATTCTTTAGTTACATTTGCTACTGGGCAAAATGAATAACAAATACCACACTTAGTACAATTATCCATAGTAGCTAAAATTTCTTTAGAACTGGAAAAAGAAAAATTATTACTCATATTTTTTTCTATCACCCTTCAGTATTTGGATATTTTTATTCCATATATCCCACTCATATTCTCTTTGATCTGATGAAATTCGTGGTGTAAATGTTTCATAATCTACAGCGAAATCTTTTAAATCCGTCAATTTTATCTGGTTAGCTCCTAAAGCTGCTAAAAGCGCAGCCCCAAAAGCTGTCATATTTTTTTCCTTGGAGACTTTAACTTCCATATTTAATAAATCTGACTGTTTTTGCATCAAGTAGTTGTTATTCGCAGGCCCTCCGTCAGCACAGACCTCAAAAATTTCATTATCTTGTTTTTGTGCTAGTAAATTGATTACCTCAGCACACTGAAAGGCTATACCATCAAATGCAGCCTTAATGATATCTTCCTTAGTTGTATCCAGACCTATGCCATTAATTATTGCTTTCGCATTACTAATCCAATGTGGTGCGGACAAACCTGTGAAGCTTGGTATCATAAAGACGCTATTCTTTCCTTTAATATTTTCAATAAGATCAGATGATGAATTAATATCTTTTAAAAAGTGATTTTTAAATAGCCAATCGATTGTTGAGCCAACCGAAAAAACTCCACCCTCTATAGTATATTCAATTCCTTTATTTAGTTCCCAAGCTATGAAAATTGGCAACAAACCATCTGGCTTGAGCATCTTTTTACCTGTATTAATTTCAATAAATGCTCCTGTACCATAAGTTGCCTTAATTCTGGATGAATCTACACAACCATGGGCAAATAGAGCAGCATGAGCATCAACAACATCTGCGGTGATTTTTATCTTTGATGATGGTATATTTGGGTGATTAATTAATCCATAATCATCAATAGTTTTTTTTAAATTAGGTAAAGAATTTGTTTCTATATTAAAAGCACCTGTTAATTCTTCATCCCATTCTCCACTATAAATATTTAAAAGAGACGTTCTTGATGCTGTACCCTTATCAGTTGCAAAAACCGATCCTTTTGTTAATCTGTCAATTACGTAAGTATCTGTTCCCCCTAGTCTTAAATGTTTCCTTTTAATACTACTTGATAATTTTTTTTCATTTTGTAAAAGCCATTTAAATTTAGATGCAGAAAAATATGGATCAAGTAATATACCAGTTTTATCCCTAATTAATTGATCAACATTTTCTTTTTTTAATTCGTTACATATTTTCTCAGTTCTTCTATCTTCCCAAGAAATCGCAGTGGAAAATAAATTACTTTTTTCATCCCATGCCATACTTGTTTCACCTTGATTTGCCAGTGCTATTGAATTGACATCACTCCATTTTAATTCAGCTTTTTTTAGAGCTAAGTCACAAGCTTGGATCGAAGTGTCTAAAAAATCATCCGGACTATGTTCAACCCACCCATCTTTTGGTGTATATTTTGGCATAGATATGGAGGCAGTAGATAGTATCCCCTTATTTAAATCTAATACTAGTGCTGTAGTATTAGTTCCTCCATGATCAATTCCTATAAATATTTGATTCATGTTTTCTCCATAATATTTGCAATTTGATTTGCTGCATACCATCCGGTTGCAATTGAAACTCCTTCACTTGAAAACTCAGTTGAGGGATTCCAATTAGCTAAGTTTCTGCCAGTATAAAAAACATTATTAATAACGGTATCATCTCCTAGTATTGGATTAAGTTTATCGTTAGTTAATATACCTGAAGTTTGAAGAGCTTCTATACTTGAACTACAATTTTCTTTTGATAAATGATGGTTGTTTTGAATTTTGGGATTGAATAAATTTTCTTTAATTTCACCATTGCTATATACTTTTATTCCTCCCATTAAAATCCCTCCATTAGAAACTATAAATGCTTTAGCTATGAAATCTCTGTCAAAATTATCCTTCAAAGATAAACACTTATCTTTTTCAATTCTGGCATTACTAACAATCGAACCTTTGTGTAAATTATTTTTTTTCATTACCTCTTTTTCTAGATCAAGATTTAATCTGATTGCAGGTATAGAAGGTGGTAAAGTAGGTGCTTCAAAACATTTCTTATTTAAGACTTTTTCAGCAGATTCAATGACTTGTACATAATGATTGACACCTAAAACAGCTGGAAAAATTACAATAGAAGAATTTTTGTTTAATTTTTGTTCAAAGCTTCTGAAATAATTTTCAAAATTTTTTAATGCATCGAAAGAAATTGCAAGCGAAGAACTATCACTATTTCTAGAAACATCTGGTTGCCTTACTTGAACTATTTCTATAGATTTTGCAATTTTACTTAAAGATTTTGCAATTAATGCTGAGTGAAAATCTTTATGATTTTCAAACTCAACAATACTGATATCTTGATTTTCAAGTTGTTTCAAACAAACTTGTTTATAGTATAAAGCAGCACTTGGTATTTTTAAACCTATCGGTGATACTGTATCAATATTACAGTCAAATTGTTTGAATTTTAATCTCCTAAATAAACCAAGACTATAAAACCATTCAATAGATTTTTTGACATTCTCTTCACCTATTATTTTGTATGGATGGTTCAGCTCTAATTTCTCAATAAAAGATAAAGGTGATTTATTTTGTAAATTTTTATCAATTAAACTTAAAACTTTTATATTACCAAGAGAATATAACAATGATCCTTTTCCATTTGATAAAATTCTAACATCAAAACCTAATTCATTTAACCTTATACAGGCAACAAAAGCATCTAGTTCTGAACCTATGATGATTATATCACTTTTAATCATTTATCTTTTTCAATATCAATCTGCAATGAACTCAAATTGAGACCAAAGTTTTCTCGAAAAATATAATCACTTAACAAAATTTGTTTTGCTTGATCTCCATAAGCAGTTTTAATTGAACCTTTTAATCTTTCTTCCCAAAAATCTAAAATAGATGATTGAATGTCAAAATCATAATTCTTACTAGTTAGTAAATTGGCTAAACGACTATTACAGAAAGTTCCTTGGCATGGCCCAAAGCCAACCCTAACTCTTCTTCTAATATTGTGAAAATCAACATTATTTTCATCTTCCAATACACTTTCAATATCTTCTTTTGTTATTAATTCACATTCACAAATCAAATCTCTATAATTTTTTTCTTTTTCAACTTTCTTGAAATATGAAACTGAATTCCAACTTGAATTCTTTTTGTTTAATAGTGGAATTTTCGATGTTTCGCATTGTGAATTGATTCCTAACTTATTACCCATCTGATTAACAACATCCTCTGCCATAGACCTGTGAGTTGTCAATGATCCCCCACAAACTGTTAAAATGTTGTTCAAACCTTCTATTTGATGATCAATGACAGAATGTTTTCTTGAAAGAGGTAAATCTTTATTGTGATTCTTTGGTTTAACAAGAGGTCTTACACCTGCCCAAGCTCTAAATGATCTGAAATTTCTAATGTTTGGAAACAATTCTTCAGCCCCATCAAGTAAGTTTTGAATTTCCTCAGGATCTACTTTTGTCATACTCGGATTATCAACAACTTTCGATGTAGTGCCCCATAAACTAACTGTACCTGAAGGACACATAATATCATTACTAGTTGGCATTCTACATCTATTAATTGCAAGACTAACAATCCTATGAGAAAAAACCATTATGCAACCCTTAGTCAATTCTAAGTTAACTTCTTGATCAAATAAGTTTGCTATTTTATTTGACCAAGCACCTGAGGCATTTATGACACCTTCACAAGCAATACTTTTCTTAACTCCGTTATGATTAACTATTTCAACTGAATTCACTAAATTACTATCGTGATTAATAGATACTACTTGATGTTTTAAATAAATTTCTCCACCAAGCTGTTTAATATCTTCTGCTAGAACATTTACAAGTTTCCAAGGGTTTATTATTGCATCAGGCACTTTAAAAACCCTAGAAATTTTAGTGGTTAATTCACTTTCTTTTTTTAAAAAGTTTTCAGTATTCATTTCAATACATGGTATTTTTGCTTTTTCACAACTAACAAAAAATTGATCAGCAAATGCAGGGTTTTCGTTTTTTAAGCTAACAAATACTCCACCTATCAATTCTACCGCTTCAGGAACCATTTTGCTTATTATCTCTCTTTCACGATAACATTCCGCGGCATAAGCATTATCTGACATTACATATCTAGCTCCACTTTGGAGCATCCCATGAAATCTTGAGCTTGTCCCAGATCCAAGATCTCCTAGCTCTATTAAGGTTACTTGATATCCCCTCAAGCATAAATCTCTTGCAACGCCACAACCTGTTGCACCTCCCCCAATCACGACTATTCTTGGCATATGATTATTATTCATTTCTTTATTTATTTAAGTCCTAGTTCAAGTTTTCTTTTATAAGACCAAGCGCTAATTAGCCTATCTACTGTAATAGCTATAAATGCCACACATATTCCAGCGGTTATACCTCTACCTGGATCAACCTTAGATAGCGCTATCAAGGTTTCTTGACCTAAATCCCTGGTTCCCACTAAAGCTGTAATTACAAGCATGCTTAATCCCATCATTAAGGTCT
>MDTE01092842.1_pt1 | contig 11103 bp, 6 predicted proteins | sample 811231 | NCBI WGS metagenome assembly MDTE01 (sample SAMN05326651, study PRJNA326480) | marine metagenome | isolation source: seawater | place: Indian Ocean: Red Sea | collected 2010 | reverse complement strand
CCCGAACCTCAATTAGTGGAGGCACATGCTCGCTGGCATCATGTTAATAGTTTTTCTTTAACTCTCGGTTTCCGGCATCATGCCGATTTTTCAGGGGTTTCAGTAGAAGATTTGTTGGAAGTTGACGAACCTGGGTCATTGTTCGCTACAAAGGTAGTGAGTAGTCCACAGTGGATTGAGTTCCACATGCGAAGAACGAAAAATCTAACTTCTAACGATTCGGATCTTTTCCGAATAGCTACAGGTGGGAATTTAGGTGTCCGAAAATCCTTTTTTGAAGAAATTGGAGGTTTTGACGCGAGTTTTAAACAATGGGGAGGCGAAGATATCGAATTCGGGTTTCGTGCTTTTAATTCCGGTGCTGTTTTAATACCGGAACGTTCGGCGACAGCATGGCATCAAGGCGAAGGAGCGTCTCCAGACAAGAGTGAAGAGGTTTCTTTAGTCCAGCAACGGCACCGGCTTTCTCATCTAATCGCAGAAAAAACTTTTAGACAGTCTCTTCCAGGTAGAAGTTTTGAAATTCCGATGGTGACGGTTTTGGTTGATTCCGATGGTCAAACTTTTGAAGAATTGGCCGCACAGGTAAATTCCGTACTTGCATCAACTTTTCATGATCTTAAAGTCATTATAAAAATTTCTCCAACACATCTTGAAAAAGTAAATATTGTACGTCAGTACGGTTCAGATCCGCGTGTTGAAATTTCTGACGATGCAATGAATAAGATACCGCAAGCCGCTTATCGTGTGGAACTTCCAGCAAGAGTTTGCATCGCCTCTGAGTCGATTAATTTTTTGTTAAAAAGCGTCGACAATTTTGGTGTGGTGGAAGTATCGCTTGAAAAATTCGGGAAAATTCGTATTGCAACAAATCGTGCTCTAAGAAGAGTTCAGCGAATTGACAGTGCGGACATGTGGGAAACCGCGAAATTACATTTTGGTGAAAATGTGATCACCGAAGACAGTTTTTCTTCTCATTTGGCAAATCAGAAAAATTCAGCAAGATCAGTTGCAACTACAAATCCACCCATTTGGCAGCTAGCTAGAAAGGTATTAAAGAAATTAATAAGTATCAGAAACATGGGTGACTTTCAGAGTTTCATTTATTGGCTATTGAGAGGTTTTGTGAATGTATTTAAAAGAAGAAAATTTTCTAAAAAATTATGGCTCTTCTCTGGAGAAAAGGCTTTTCCAAGCAACTCGCCTGATTGGTTACGAATAATTGGAGATGCTGCTTATTTTCCTAATTTGAAAAAATGGCACGGAGAAGAAGAGGATGGAGTTGAAGTTGTACTCGTTGCTCCTGACGCAGATGCGGATCTCGAATTAGAGAGTGCAATTTCAGTTAATTTAAGTAAAACAAAAGAAATCCCTTTGTCTCCACCGTTTAACGAAATTGATTTCAATCCATCTGGCTATCGTCCAGTGAAAAGATCTGCCTTAATTAAAAATTTTCCATCTGCAAAAGGTGTGCATGAGAGAATTCTTGAAGCAAGTTCTGCACTTGCTTTGGAAATAGACAAGATTGACTCTCTAGAAAAATCTCGTGCGACTGTCGAGTACCTTGCGTCAGGTATTCCGGTAGCGGTAAGAGATATGTCCCAAATTGTTACTTGGCTAGGAGTGGAAATGTCTGAAGTTCTGGGTCGTGTGGATGTTGAAAAAATTAAAGATCCAACAGAAAGAGAAAAAATTTCTGTTCAATTACGTCGATTAGCACTACTTGATCATTCAGTGTCTTCTCGATTGCAACAAATAAGAAGAGCTGCTGGCCTAACTGTTTTTCAAAAGCCTCCTATCTCAGTAGTTGTCGCGACAAAAAGGCCCGAGATGGTTGACCGTATAGTGGAGATTGTTGAAATGCAGAGCTACTCTAACCTTGAACTTATTCTCGCTCTGCATGGGGATGCATTTACAAAAGATTTTGAATTCAAAGAGAAAAGCATGTTACCGATAACGGTTTTACGTTTTCCAGAGAAAACAATTTTTGGGAAAGTCCTTTCTGAAGCGACAGCAGTTGCTGGTGGACAATGGATCGCGAAAATGGACGATGACGATTGGTATGGAAAAGAACACATTTCAGATCTGTATTTGGCAGCAAAATATGCAAACGCTGAACTAGTCGGGAAAGGTTCTGAGTTTGTTTACCTTGAAGAGAAAAATCTGACTATTCGACGAGATCTTGGAAACAGCGAGGTTGAGAGTGGAACATTAGCTGGTGGAACTTTGCTGATTAAATCTGAATTATTGCACGAGGTTAACGGTTGGAGAGCATTGAAACGAGGAGTTGATATTGCTCTGATTGATGACGCTCGTTTGACAGGATGCAGAATGTGGAGAACACACCCTTTTGGGTATTTACTAAGACGAACCAGTGGAGAACACACTTGGGTGATCAAAGACGATTATTTTTTGCAGCAATCGGAGCAGAGTTGGGATGGTATTGCTTCTGAGTTGGTTGGAGTAGTTTATAATTAGACTGCTTTGCCGAACTTGACAACTATGTTGGCCCCTGACCCTTGACCGATTCTCACATCTCCACCAGATGACTCTGCAATGCGTCTTACTATGTCAAGTCCTAGACCGCTTGATTCACCAGTTGAAGAACCCCTGTCAAAAACATCGGGTGAAGAGAGCCCCTCTCCTTCATCTGAAACTATAAGAGATGGTGGGTCCTTCTCGACAGTTACGTGGAAACCTACACCTGTAGCAGTGTGAGTGAGAACATTCTGGATGAGATTGTCAAGAACGGTTAGAACTTCTGCATCAGAAGAATCCACGAGGATTTCTTGTTTTTCTGGACATTTAATCGTCAATTCCCTGTTTTGAGCGGCAGCGACCACCTGCCAGAATCCCATCCGCTGAGTAACCACAGAAGCTAGATCTGAAATGGATGGTTGTTTTTCATCTGACCTTCGTACGTCTTCGATTAGGGCAGTTACCTCTCCCTCCAAATTTGAAATATCGGAAATAAGAGCAGATTTTTGATCCTCATTGTCAACTGATTCTACTTGTAACCTCAGTGCTGCTAAGGGTGTTCTAAGCCGGTGAGACAAATCAGCAACTCGTTCCCTTTCCGCGGACAGTAAGCCAGTTAACCTTTCGGCCAGAAGATTAAAGGCATGTCCTGATTCGGCTATTTCTGTTGGTCCTGAAGGAGACACTCGGGCCTCAAGGTCACCACTGGCCCACTTATGAGCTGCATCTGAAAGATTTTTCATGGGCCTAACTAGTGAAATTGCAAATCGGTCTGCTAAAGGCACTGAACCAAAAACAACTATTAAACCTAGAGCTAAAAGAATAAGCCAGGAAGTAGTTACGCCTTCTTGTAAATCTTTGTTGCTAACAAAAGAAGCAACTACATAAGGTTCTTCATAGTCAGCAAATGCTACAGGAACAAGAGCTACTGCACCCCCGTCTACATCAACAACGATTGAACCGGCGTCACTTATTGGAAGGCTTGTCAACTCATACGGTATATTCCCTACTTCTGTTCCGTCGGGTAAAACAACTACCAATTTGTCTGCTCCATAAGTGTTAAGAATAAATTCCACTTCGGAAATGTCAGGAGCTTCTCCGGTGGCACCTGCTACTGCAGCTACAGCAGTAGCCACACCACGAGCATCTGATTGAGCTGCAGCGACACCTCGAAGTTTTGCTTGTGATTTAACCGAGATGCCTAGTGGAACGAGAAAGCCTACTGTCAGCATTACTGATAAGGCGACGAAAACCCAGGCTAATCGACGTCGCACTATTCTTCAGGTTCCATAAGTCGGACTCCGGCACCAATGAAAGTCTCTATGTATCTCTTTGAGTCGTTTGGTTTTTCACCCAATTTTTTACGCAGAGTCGAAATGTGAACGTCGATTGTTCTACCTTCAGTTCCAGCAGGCGCTTTCCAAATTGCTGCGTGGAGTTCTTCTTTGGACACTACAGTTCCTTTTCGAACTGCTAGATAGGAAAGCACGTCAAACTCTTTAGCTGTCAATTTAAGTTGGTCACCTTTGAAATTAGCTTGACGGGGACCTAGAAGAAGTTCTAAGTCACCTATTGTGATTGTTTCTGACGATTCGTTTTTTGAACGACGCATTAATGCTTCTACACGAGCTGACAGCTGTGGTCCAGAAACAGGCTTTACTACGTAATCATCAGCTCCTACTGAGAAAGCTTTTAGTATTGTTTCTTCGTCTTCTCTAGCTGTCAGAACTAATACAGGAATTTCAGTTACGCTTCGTGCCATCTTGAGAAGGTCCAAACCGTCGAGATCCGGAAGTCCTAAGTCAAGGATTATAACCTCAGGCTCTGACTCTGTTATTGCCCGTAAACCTTCCAGCCCTGATGATTGACTGGTTACTAAATGACCTTCTTCAGCTAAATGTTTACAGACAAGTTCTCTAATGCGCTGGTCATCTTCGATGACTAGTATCCTTGACATTTCCCTCCCTAAAGGATGGCACTTTTTGTTACTTAAGACAATACTTGAGGTTTGATGCGTAATAAATTACTTTTCGTCTTCTGGTTGATCGCAACAGTAGGCGTTACATATGTAGCAAACACTGCTGTGGGTTTAGTGGACCTCCAAATGTTCCCTAATCGGACACGGATCGAGGTTTTAACGCTATCTGAACCAGAAGATGTTTCATCCGATCTGTCAATATCAGTAATCTCTGCACCAGTAGAAAACGACTTGAATTTAAATAGCCCAGAAGATTCAAACGACAAGGAAGTCCTTACTTCTGGCTCAACGATTTTGCCAGTAGTTTCCACTTCGACAACTATTATTTCCTCTAATACAGAAAAAAAAGAGCTTCAAGCGGTTGAAAATACCGGGGAATCAGAAAACAGCGCAGAAGCGATTTTAGAGGTAACTCCTTCTACGTCAATAATTGCTGCCGTTTCAACTACATTGCCTTTAGTTGAGATAGAAGAAGATATTTCAATTTCCATTGAAGTCGAAGAAGTGGATGAAATTGAGGTTCCGGTAACTAGTACAACGGCAGTTCCAACTGAAATAAGTCAAGCAAACAATTTGCAAGCACCGCTTGTAGGGGTTGCTCTTGAGACAATCGAATTACGTATTGGAGCGGAATATAGACGCAAACTTGCTACAGGCGGTGTTAAGCCATATCAAACGACGCTTCTAGAAGGGACTCTTCCAGATGGACTAAATGTAGACGAAGAGGGAGAAATTTTCGGAAATCCATCTAAGTCAGGTATTTTTGAAGCAATTATTGAAATTAAAGACACTAGTAATAACAACTTACGACAGCCTATTTCATTCAATGTAAGTGAATATCGATTTATTTCCGCCATTGGAGGTTCGGTAACTGTTATTATTACTGGTGAGTCAGTTAGGTTTTTCTCCGCACTAAATGCTTCTGGGTACGAACCTGCAGTAGTTTTACGTGAAGGACCACTTATGGTTGAAGTATCTTTTCTTCCCATTTCCGACGAAGAGCTTTCCTGGGTTCGTTGCGCAGTCGTCCAAAGTTTTGTCGAATGTGAGAAAAATTGATTCGTTTCTCTCTAAATGCATCTAAATCCCTATATTCCCCTGTTTTTAGGGGTTTTTGGTTTTTTTACATTGTTTTTACACGCATTTTTCCCCATAAAAACACGGCTATATCCATTTACGTTTAGTATTTAGTGATCAGGTTTGCTTCCCTTAGTTGGGTTTGTGATCTCTGAACAAATTATAAATCAACTATATGGAGGCAAAATGCTTTCGAATTTTAGACGCCGGTTAGGGGTCATTGCAGCAGTGTCTGTATTGGCCGCATTAGTACCGGTGCTTGCTAGTTCGACTGCGTCGGCTGCTCCAGCTGCTATCGCGATTTCGACGAAGGCAGCTTTGGATGCAGAAGCAACTTATTTAGCTTGTCCGGCCAGCGCGAACATTCCATCGGCAGGTTTCACTGATACCACCGATGCTGCTGTCGATTGCTTGAAATATTATGGCATCGTCAACGGAACAACAGATACAACTTATTCGCCTACTGATTCAGTAACGCGTTGGCAGATGGCTCTGTTCCTTACTCGTACTCTTGACGTGGCTAACACTGCGTTGCCTACGGGTGCTGATCAGGGATTCACTGATATATCAGGTAAGTCAGCTGAAATACAATTGGCAATTAACCAGCTCAAGCAGCTTGGTATTACCACTGGTAAGACAGCAACTACTTATGATCCTGATTCCAACGTGTCACGACAGGAAATGGCTTTGTTCATCGAGCGTACGCTTGACAACTTGACCGCAGGACCTGGTGGTACAAGTGAAGCAGATGGCGTCGGATCAACTGATGCAGCCGTTACCTACATCAACAGTAACTGTGGTCAAGGTGCAGTAGTTAAGACCTGTACAGGTGTATACAACTACACAGATATTGACTCTGGATCAGTTACGGTTGAAGCGAGTTTGGCAATCAAAGAGTTGTTCACACTCGGTATCCATGACGGATATGGAAGTACGTTTAGTCCAAATGCTGACATGACTCGTGCCGCAATGGCAACATTCATAAATGCAGCTTTGGATCATTCAAACTTGCGTCCTTCAGGATTGACACTGCAAGCAAGTGCATATACCGCTATCGGTACACACACACCAACGCTTAGCATTTCACATCGTGACTCAAGCTTCGATCCTGTTGCATCAACACAGATAGACGTTTTTGCTTATCCTTACAGCACTGTAGAAGGCGATACAGCCGCATTCAGTGCAACAGGCGCATGTGATAACACCAACGTTCCTGCTGGTGAGTCAGTAACAGTATGTAAGATTGACGTAATCGAGCCATCAACAGACGAAAATGGTAACTATGCTCCTACAGCTGTTGCGACAGCTCCTTATGCGACCATCTACAATGGTTCTCATACTTGGTATGCATGGACTGCTGCTGCTGGAACAACCTATGACAATGACCTTCATGGTGCGGGCGCAAGCTCAGTTGTTGTAGAAGCAACACCAGCCGCTGCAGAACTTCGTTGTGCAGCTGATAGACCAGCAAACTCACTGGTTGATAACAATCATCAGCACTATTCAAATTTCGCTGTTGACACCACAATCACTTGTCAGATGACAAATGGAACAGCAGCTACTTCTGGTGCCGTTCCGCTTGCTCTTGCAAAGATTGAAATGAATCACACACGTGTATTCACAACAGATGGTTCAGCAGGTAACCCGCAGACCGGTGACACAATCTTGGCCAGCCAGGTCAATGGCTTCACCGATGCGAATGGTTCAGTATCATTCACGATTTCTGCACCAGCAGATCCAAGTGCTGCAACAACTGATGTCATGACTGACACAATTGTTTTGACACGAATTTCAGGTGGTACAGGAATTAACGCTGCTGCGGCTCCGCTCGTAAATACAGCTAACCACATGACTGATGCCGGTCAGAATCTTACGATGACGATTCGTTATCAGGATGCAGCTGCAGCAATTAATTCAATTGCAGTGTCACAGAATGCAACTAGCGGAGCAGGTCTTGCTACCGGTGTTGCACGTTCAGTAACAGCAACTGCTTACGATCAGTATGGAGCTGTAAGCCCAGGTAATACCATTACGTTTACTTCAGCAGCGAATCTACCAAATAACCTTGGTATGATTTGCACGGCTGCAACACCTACGGTTTGTACATCCAACTTGGCTCACGGTCTTGCTGACGGTGATGTCCTTCACACAGTTGGTATAGGTGCTGCTAACGCTTGTTATGCGAGCTCTAATGTCAACCCAGGCGCTGCAGACATGCTTGCTGCTCAAGGATTGGTAAATGTACGTACTATCTTGTCAACCACACAATTCGAGTTGAACTCTGGTGCAACTGGTGAAGTAGCGCTTTCTTGCAATACTGCTTCTACAGCTGCACAGCCGCTTAACTTGAACACGTCGTCTATGCCAACAACAGGCAATACACGTGTAACTGGTTCAAATGGTCAGGCTTCATACTCATGGACTGACACCATGACAACTAGTGGTATGGATGTGGTTACAGCTACCTCTGGTGCTGTTACAAAGTCGGCTAACTTCTACCGTCTTGCAACTGCAGCAACACACTTGGAGCTTGGTAACAACGACGCAACATTGGATAACAATGATGTGATTGCGAAGCTGAAGGTATGGGATGCTGCTGGTGACAGTATGGTTGTTTGTATAACAAACGCCTTAACTGGAACCTTGGCTGCTACACATACAACAGAGGTTTGCCATAGTTACTCCTTTGACGCAAATGATCAGTTCGCCAGTGGAACTACGGCAGCATCCCCTACGGGTACTGCTACGACACAGGCATTGTTCGAGACAGCTATGGGAACAAAGGCTCTAGTAGCCGGCGGAACCTACGGTGATATTTATTACATCGACTATCAAGCTCTCTCAACTGGAGTGTCACGTATTGGCGCAGGTGACTAGTAAGTCACTCAAATAGTAAAATGACCTGATTTAAGGTTGTTGGTTTGAACCCCCGGTCTTTGACCGGGGGTTCAACATTTTTGCCTATAAATCGGTGCCTTATAAATGGATTTAGGGCTCTTGAAAATGATTTCACACCTTCGGCTAGATTAAGTAATAGAATGAGATCATTGGTTAAAACCTTGAAAACAAAAACCTATGAGGGAATAAGATGAAAAGCCCTAAATTAAGATTTTTAACAGTACTGTCGATTGCAGCTCTCCTTTCGACTTTTTTTACAGGGATTGCAATGGCAGCAGTTCCGACAGTACCTGCTAATCTAACGGCGACAGCGAGTAATAAATCTGTCATATTGAGCTGGACGGCTTCATCCAACGTTCCAACTGATTATGTTATTGAGTACAGTTCGGATGGCTTTGTGGATGTCACTAATACTTTTTTTGATGGGATCAGCACTACGACTACTGCCACAGTAACTGGTCTGACAAACGGTCAGCTTTACACATTCAGAGTAAAAGGTACGAATGGTAGTGGAACCTCCGCTGCGTCAGCGACAGCAACAGCAATACCATATTCGAATCACACCCCTAATGATTTAGCTCATTTCGATGCATGCCCGTCTGCTCTAATTCCTGCCGCTGGTTTCACTGATATCAATTCAGCAGATGTCTCTTGTATCAAATATTACGGAATAACTCAAGGTACAACTGCAACTACTTATGCTCCATTAGATTTTGTTTCACGTTGGCAAATGGCTTTGTTTTTGACGCGGTTAGTAACGGCTACAGGGGCTACTCTTCCAACTGGAATTTCGCAAGGATTCGTAGATATTTCGAATAAATCATCAGAAATCCAAACTGCAATTAATCAAATAAAACAGTTGGGCATAACCATCGGTAAGACAGCTACGACATTTGCTCCCGATGATTTTGTAACGCGTGAAGAAATGGCATTATTTATTGAAAGGTTGTTAAAAGCAGTTCCCACTGGTCCGGGTGGGAATGAAGAACTTATTGCGGGATCTACGACATTAAAGGAAATAAAATCGTTAGATACTGATCATAATTTCACAGATCTTGGAACGGTCTCAGTGCTAGGAATGCAAAACGCGATTATTAATCTATGGAACCTTGGAGTTACCGAGGTGCCAACTGCAACTGTTTACGAGCCACGTGTAAACATCTCAAGACTTAATATGGCTCAAATGATGGCACGAGCTCTTGATCATACAAATGCTCGGCCAGCAGGTTTGCATATTCAGGCAAATAACTATACGAACGCATCAACTGACAACTTGCGGTTTTCGGTAACTCATCGGACTTCTGACTTTAAGCCGATTTCTGGAACGCCTATAGACACGTTCAGATATTTGCATACAGGAATCACCGGATATTCAGATTTCAACATAAGTGGGAATTGTGCTCAGACTGATGTAACACAGATCTCGATAACAGCTTGCAAGATTGATGTTGGTGAATTGGTTACGGATGCGAACGGAAATCTGGCTCCTTGGATTACTGCTGTTTCTGCCGGACAACTTTGGGATTACTGGGCTTGGACTGCCGCTGCCGGAACTATTTACGATAATGACGTACATGCTTCTGCAGCCAGTAAAATCAGTGTACGAGGGTGACCAAATCGTTTGCTGATAAGTACTAAGGTCCACTTTCCGGGATCGAGAAGGTAGAAAGATGGTTTCCAACCACCCTTCAGGTGATAGTAGTTGTGATGTTGCTGTGCTCATACCTTGTTTGAACGAGGGATTAACCGTGGCTGATGTTGTAAAAGATTTTAGGACATCACTTCCAGAATCAACCATCTACGTTTATGACAATGGTTCTACAGACCACACAGTTGAAAAAGCGATGCAAGCAGGAGCACTCGTTCGCCATGAGCTAAAAAAAGGAAAAGGAGCAGTAGTAAGAAAAATGTTTTCTGAAGTCGAAGCAGATGTATATGTGATGGTCGACGGCGACGATACCTACGATCCTTCTGCGGCACCCCTTATGATTAAACAACTTGTAGAAGAAGAGCTTGATATGGTTGTCGGGGTTCGTTCGAATACAACCCACCGTTTTGGCCATGACTTTGGAAATCGTTCATTTACACGTCTCTTCCAATGGTTATTTAAATCCAATTCAAAAGACCTGCTTTCCGGATATCGAGTTCTTAGTAGAAGGTATATAAAAAGCTTTCCATCAATGTCCAATGGTTTCGAAATCGAAACGGAAATGTCAGTTCACTCGGCACAACTTCAATTACCGACTGGCGAAATGCAGACACATTATAGATCCAGACCAGAAGGTTCAAAAAGCAAACTGAATACAATCACTGATGGTTGGAAGATCCTCATTTCAATGTTGGCACTCTTAAAAAATAATAGACCTTTGTTCTTTTTTTCATCTTTTTCAATGGTTTTGACATTAACCTCACTAATTTTGGGCATACCTATTGTTATAGATTTTGTCAGAACTGGTTTGGTAGAAAGACTGCCTACCGCGATTCTAGCGACAGGGCTGGCAGTGGCAGCTTTACTATTTTTTGCACTAGGTGTGATTCTTAATACAGTGGCGAAAACAAAGATTGAATTAAAGAGACTTTTTTACTTACAAAACAGCTAACACCATATGCCTGTCATAGGATTTAAATATGCCTAGTCTCTTGAGCAGGATAGTATCTGTTTTAGCTGTTTT
>MDTE01039327.1_pt1 | contig 11103 bp, 13 predicted proteins | sample 811231 | NCBI WGS metagenome assembly MDTE01 (sample SAMN05326651, study PRJNA326480) | marine metagenome | isolation source: seawater | place: Indian Ocean: Red Sea | collected 2010 | reverse complement strand
CAAATAATCTCTTTATTCTTCGAGCTCTATTACTTAACGTTGCTATTGTTATTGCTGGAGTTTCATCTATATAAAGCGGTAAATTATAAATATTTCTTGATGTCTCAATATATCTATTAATTTCTTCCTCAGTGACTTTTCCTCTTCTGATATCGTCTGATTTTATCTTAGCTTGTTCAGATAATATTCTAGTAGAAAGTTGTTCTGAAGACATTTCTAAAGAAAAAAAAGCTACAGAGGATTTTTCTTGTTTTTTTAAAAGATTCTGAGCGGCGTTGTAAGCTATGTTAGTTGCAAGAGCTGTTTTTCCCATTGAGGGTCTTCCAGCTAAAATGATTAAATCTGATTTATGCAAACCTCCTAATTTTTCGTCTAAGTCTGTTAATCCCGTGGGAATTCCTACTATACCTTGATCATTTTGCATTGCTAATGTTGCCATCTGAATAGTCTGGTCTAAGGCTTGATTGAATTTCAAAAAAGATTGTGAAAAACTACCTCTTTCAGCTAAATCGAATAAAGATTTCTCAGTACTTTCGATAATATTTTCTGCATTTATTTCTTCACTATTTGCATTGAGTGTATCTGATGATAACTTATCTGAAATTAAAACCAGCTCTCTTCTTAAGTACATTTCATGAATTATTTTAGCATAATCAATTGCTTGTTTAAGAGAGCCTGAAAATCTTGTAAGCTTGACCAGATATTCAGTTCCGCCTACCTCATTTAACATATTATCTTTTTCAAAATAATTTTTCAAAGTAATTGGATTTGCTATCATTCCTTTATTATTTAGATTTTCTATGACTTCGTAAATTTTTATATGTGCAGGATCATAAAAAATAGAGGGATTAACAGTAGAAGCAATTTCATCGATTATATCATTATTAACTAGGACTGAACCTATTAAAGCCTGCTCAGCCTCAATATTTGATGGTTGTTTGTTTTCTATTTTATTTTGAAGGGGTTTAATTTCTTTCACAAATTTATATTATTCAAAAGAAATATCCGATAAAGTAAAAAGTTACTAACTATTTTTAAGGTTGTGTGGAAAAGTTATTTAGATTGAATTTTGTCTATTTTAATAGAAATATTTGCCTTAACTTCAGCATGAAAATTTATTTCAGCTCTAAAAGTACCAATTTTATTTAAGTCATCTTTTAGTAAAATTTGAGAAGGACTTACTTCAGCTTTGATAGTTTCTTTTATTATGTTAGTAATTTCTTTAGGTTTAATTGAGCCATAAAGATCACCGTTTTCTTTACTTTCTTTATAAAATTTAAACGTTTTATTGTTAACTAAACTTGCTATCTCTTTGAATTTCTTCTTAGCTTCATTATTTCTTTTATTTAACTCATCTTTTTTTTTATTTACAAAATTTTCATTTTCGTTATTGAACCTTAATGCTTTTCCAGTTTTAAGTAAAAAATTTCTACCATAACCATTTTTAACTTTTACCTTATCTCCGATACTCCCAAGATTTAAAATATTTTCTAATAAAATAACTTCCATTTTATATCAGTCCTAAAATTTTAGCTTTTTTTATTTCTTTCGTCAGTTTTTTTTGCTTTTTAAATGATACGGAGGTAATTTTGGAAGAAATAATTTTTCCATTATCTGAAACATATCTTTTGAGCAAAGTTACATTTTTATAGTCAATAATTGGCGGATTTTTAATTGAAAGAGGGCACTTTTTAGAGAATTTAGAGTCACTTTTCTGAAACAAGCTTAATTTGTTTAAAGAACTTGTGCCTTTTTTTTGAAATTTTTTATTTTTTCTTTTCATAATATTAATTATTTAGGATTTTTAAAAAATTCATTTTTAGTATCTAACTTTTTATATTTCACGGTTAAATATCTAATTATTGAGTTATCAAGTTTAATTTTTTTTTCTATTTGGTTTAGTGTTTCAGAATTTCCTTCAAACTTGAAATGTATATAAAAACCTTTTTTATAGTTTTTTATTTTGTTAGCCAAACTAAGAAGCCCCCATTCTTCGATTTTTACAACTTTACCTGAGGCGCTGTTAATAAGATCATTATATTTGTCTTTAATTAGTTTTAGATCCTTTACTGCTAAATCTTGTTTAGCTATTATTGTGTTTTCGTAAAACGCCATAAATTTATTGTGTTTATTAAGTATTTTAAAATATTACAAGAACTGGGTTATACTATAATGTATAATATAAGCAATACCAATTATTGCAGTTTTAATTGATAAAATATGAGTGCTTTATTATTTCCAGGACAAGGTTCACAGATTGTCGGTATGGGCAAGGAATTTTATGATAATTTTAACATTGTAAAACAAATATTTAATAAAGCTGATGAAAAATTAAATTTTTCTATTTCAAAAATAATACTTGATGGGCCAGAAGATGATTTACAATTAACAGAAAATACACAGCCAGCTATATTAACAGTAAGTTATTCTATTTTTAAAGTTTTAAAAGATGAATTTAACTTTGATTTTGGGTCATTTAAATATTTTGCAGGTCATTCATTAGGGGAGTATAGCGCATTAGTATGTAACAACTCTTTAGATTTTGATGATGCAATTTACCTATTGCATGAAAGAGGGAAAGCTATGCAAAAAGCAGTTCCAGTAGGAAAAGGAACTATGATCGCTGTATTAGGATCTAAAATTGAAGAAATAAGTCTCTTATTAACTAATTACAAAAAAAATAATCAAGGAATTTGTGAAATTGCCAATGATAACGCGGAAGGGCAAATTATTTTAAGTGGAGATAAAACAGCTGTTGAAAGTTTTCAAAAAATTTTAAGAGAAAATAAAATTAAATCTCTACCATTAAAAGTAAGCGCTCCATTTCATTGCTCGCTTATGAAAGCTGCCTCAGACTCCATGAGTGATAAAATTAATAATACAAATTTTAAAAAACCTGATCTAGAAATTATAAGCAATGTAACAGCTGCCCCAGAAAATGACCCAAATAAAATTAAAAACTTACTAATTAAACAAATTTATTCATCTGTAAAATGGCGTGAAAGCATTATAAAGATATCTTCAGCAGGAGTTTCAAATTTTATAGAAGTAGGTCCAGGAAAAGTATTATCTGGCATGGTAAAAAGAACAATAAAAGACGCAAAATGCTTTTCAATTAATTCAATTACTGATATTAAAAATTTGAAAGATGAACTTAAAAGATAAAAAAATATTAATTACTGGAGCCACAGGTGGAATAGGTAATTGCATCGTTAAAAAATTCAATGAATACGGTGCAAACATTGTAGCGACAGGTACTAATGAAGAAAAATTAAATAAACTAAAAAATGAATTTAAAAATGTTAATATAGAAAAATTTCAACTTGATAATCATGATAAAATTGCGGAATTTATCGAAAAAATTGATAAAAAATTAGATGGTATAGATGTTTTAGTTAACAATGCTGGAATCACATTAGATAATTTATCGATAAGATTAACGGAAGAAAACTGGAAGAAGGTTCTTGATATAAACCTTACTTCGACCTTCTTAATGTGTAAAAATACGATTAAAAAAATGCTTAAAAAAAAAAGTGGAAAAATAATTAATATTACATCAATTGTAGGGCACACTGGTAATTTAGGGCAAGCAAACTATTCCGCTTCTAAGGCTGGTATTGTTGCATTTTCAAAAAGTTTAGCAATTGAGTATGCAAAGAAAAATATAAACATAAATTGTGTATCACCCGGATTTATCAAAACAGAAATGACTGACAAAATTAATGAAGAATTTAAGAAAGTTCTCTTAAGCAAAATACCTGCCGGAGTCTTAGGATCCGGTGAAGATGTTTCAAATTGTGTAGTTTTTTTAGCTTCAGATATGGCAAAATATATCAATGGTGAAACCATACATGTAAATGGTGGTATGTATATGGCTTGACAATTCTATTTAATAATCTAATAAGAAATTAAATAACCACGAAAGGGATTAATGTCAGACGAAATTAAAGGAAAAATAAAGAAAATCGTAGCAGATCATTTGGGCATAGATGAGGAAAAAGTAACTGAAGAAGCAAGTTTTATAGATGATTTAGGTGCGGATAGTTTAGATACTGTTGAGTTGGTAATGGCTTTTGAGGAAGAATTTGGATCAGAGATATCTGATAGTGAAGCTGAAAAAATTCTAACAGTAGGAGATGCTATAAAATTTATTGAGAGCAAATCTAGTTAAAAAGAAATTACTACTCTAAATTTTAATAATGCAAAATGATGGAGAAAACATTCTAGTCATTTTATCTTCTCCATCTGGAGTTGGAAAAACTACGCTTACAAAGAAAATTCAACAGAAGTACGAATCTTTTAAAATTTCAGTATCACATACTACCAGAGCTCCTAGATCAAACGAAGTTGATGGAGTAGATTATTTTTTTGTCTCCAAAGAAGAATTCACAAGATTAATAGAAGAGAAGAAATTTTATGAATATGCTAAAATATTCGAAAATTATTATGGAACTTTAAAAAAAAATGTTGATGAAATGAAAAATGAAAATGACATTATTTTTGATATAGATTGGCAAGGAACTAAACAACTTTCAAAATTTAAAAACCTCAACTTAATCAAAATTTATCTTATAACAAGCAAAAATGAACTTAAAAAAAGATTAATAAATAGAAATCAAAATTCACATGAAGAGGTAGAAAAAAGATTTAACTCTTTTGATGAGGATATAAAACATTGGAATGATTACGACTATATTATTATTAATAAAAATCTTGAAACTTGTTTCAAACAAATTGAAAACATTATAATTTCAAACAAAACTAAATCTTCTGTTTTTTTTGATACAATTCGGTAATTCTATAATAAACATCTGGACTCAATTCTGATGGTCTAGAATTAAGCTTAAGATCTAAAACTTTTTTTTGATCTTTTTTGTCAAGAACCTTATTTATGGCCTTATTTATCATTTTCCGTTTATTTGAAAAAATAATATTCGTAATTTTTTCAAGGCAATTTGGGTCTATTTTACTGAAATACTTATTAATTTTAGGCTTAAAATGTATAACCATTGACGTCACTTTAGGTTCTGGTGCAAAGCAACTAGGAGAGACAAAAAACTTATTTTTATAATCAAGTCTCAAATTTCTAAATATGGATAACCTACCGTAATTAGTAGATTTATAATTACCTAATATTTTTTCACCTAGCTCTTTTTGAAACATAAATATTAAATTTTTGTAATTTGGTGGCCATCTTTTTTGTTTTAAAATTTTTACAAGTATCTGGGAAGAAATATTGAAAGGTAAATTACCGTAAATTGTAGAGTCTTTTTTGATTATCTTTTCTAAATCAATAGATAGAATATCAGCATTATATATTGATATGTTTTTATGACCAACGTATTTTGATTTAAGTGAATCTACTAATTTGAAATCTTTCTCAATTAGAATAAGAGAATTAGGTTTTTTTTTTAATATTTCATTTGTTAATGCACCTTTACCTGGACCGATTTCGATTATATTTTTATTTTTAATTTCGGTTAAGTTTACAATTTTCTTGATAATATTATTATCAATCAAAAAGTTTTGGCCCAAAGATTTTTTAGAGTATGACATTATTAATAAGTATTAATGAACTTAATACATTCTAATAGACTTAGAGGATCTGCTTTATTTTTTTTTATTTTATCTAGAGCAGTTCCGTGGTCTGGTGATAATCTTAAATATTTTAATCCTAGAGTGAGGTTTATCGCATTATATCCAAATAAAGCTTTAAAAGGTGCCAATACTTGATCATGATACATTCCTAATAAAACATCGTATTTTTTATATTCATTAACAAATACTGTATCTGAAACAAGAGGACCATTTAGATTAATTCCATTTTTTTTTAATTTTATTATTGTTGGTTCTATTATTTTTTTTTTCAATAGAGTTTCTTCTCATTTCAGCATTATGAGGATTGAGCCCCAAAATACCTATTTTTGGTTTCTTTCTGTATTTTTTCTTAAACCATTTGTTAATAGAGTTTACTTTTTTCTTAATTATTTGAGGATTTATTTTCTGTGAAATTTGGCTGATATCAATATGAGTAGTAATTGGACATACTGATAAATTTTTGTTCATAACTAACATTGCTTCAGAGTTGTCTTTCACTTTACATTTCCTAGCCAAATATTCAGTGACACCTATTTTTTTTTTACCAAGTAAATTTTTATCAATGGCACAATTAATTATCCCAATGACATTTTTGTTATTTAAAGCAAGATTGTGTGCGAGGTTCAAAGAATTTTTAATAAACTTTGATGCATCTTTTTTATGAACTTTAAAAGGTAATTTATAATTTATATCGATATCTATTATTTTAAGAGAATTACCTATTGTTTTATCATCTAAGTTTTTTACTTTATGTAATTTTAATTTATAATTTAATATTTTTAATTGATGTTTGAATAAATCAAAATTTGCTAACAAAAATATTTTTTTTTTAACAGAATTATTAAGTTTTCTCCATGCTTTAAAAATTATCTCTGAATTTATGCTATTCGGATCTCCACTTAAAATAATAATTTTATTTTTCATCTGTATTCAATTAAACTTGTATTTTTAAGTTTAGACAAATGACTTCTAGAATATAAATTAAATAACTCATTTTTTTTTTGATCAATTAAGTTTTGCTTTAATTTTAATTTATCTATATTATTTGATTTTGTAGTTCTTTTATCATTAAGTTTTAAAAATAATATATTTCCTTGACCTTTAATTGGTTTAGATACCTCTCCAATTTGAAGTCTTCTCATTAGATCATATATTGATGTCGACAATGATTTCCCATTAATCCAACCTAAACTACCTTTGTTGTTTGAAGTTGAAGATGTGCTTATTTTCAAAGCCGTTTGCTCAAAACCTTGTTTTTTAATTTGTTCCTGTACTTTAAGTATTAATTCTTCATCAGTTTTATCATTATTTGACAATACTTCTATTTCAGATATTTTAAATTCTTCTATATCTTTTTGTTTTTTTATAATCTCTTCAATTTCTTTATCTATATTTTCCTCATTAACCTCTATTTTTTTTGAATATAATTGATAGATAAGTTTTTGCCATTTTAGTTGAGTTTCTATTTCTTCAAGAAATAGATCGTAGCTTAAATTATTTCTATTCAGATTATCTTTAAAACCGGCTATGTCATCTCTTAAAATGTTTTTTAAATAATTATTTGTTTGAACATTATCGTTTTTAAAATTGTATTTTGACAACTCTATTTTTTTTAATTTGAGCTGAATTAAAGAATCTAAAGCTTGTTTTTTAAAATTATTTATATTTGTCTGATTAATTTCTTGATTTACCAATATAAGAGATGTCATTATCTTATTTTTAATTTCAAAATTCGTAATTATTTCGTTCTCAACTTTTAAAATAATATTGTTACCAACATTACTAGCTAAAAAACTTGGATATAAAATAAAAAGTAATATAACTAAAAATTTTAAAAATTTTATTTTCATTTATTAAAAGCCGGAGAATTTATATTTCCAAAAGGAATTAAAGTAATTTTAAACATTAAGGAGTTTTCTGGTTCAATTTCAGAATCGTTATAAAATTCTCTTCTATAAACTAAGCCTGCTTTTAAACAATCATTCAAATATTCATAACTTAGATTATAAAATTCTGATGAATTAGTAATTAGATTTCTTTTTGTTTCAAAAGATATTAAAGTATTTTTGCTATTGTTAAAATCTAACTTAGTTTTAAAGTACTCTTTATCACCGATATGCTTACCTTCATGTAGGTAGTTAAAATCTACTTTAAATGAGTTGAAATCTAATGTACTTCCAAATTCGTTATAATTAAAATCATTATAATTTTGATCTAAAGCAAAGTTATAATTTAAATTGACATTTTCATTAATTTTATAGGTTGCACTACCTACTAGATCAGATAATTTTTCATCTAAACTAGTCTCTTGTGCCATTTTTTTATTTTCTTGATCATTAATTATTTGCGCCAAAGAAAAATCAAATTCTTTTGATTTATTTTTAACATTATAATCTACACCAATAGTGGTATTTAGTCCTGTTTCAAAGTTGTTTAAAGTTTCCACCCTATTTAAAGTAAAGGCATTTACTGGATTCAATCTAGATCCACTTGACTCTTTTCTCATACTGCCTGGCGCATATCTAAGGAGAATTTTTGGCTTTAAACTATATCTATTTTCATTAATATTTTTTTGAAATTCAATTTCAGATAAATATCCAAGTGCACCAAATAGTTCGCTAGTTGTATCCTTTTTGTAAATATCAACATTTCTAGTTTCATAATTGAGATTTTTAAGGTTTCCTAAAATTTTACTATTTATTCCATTGTTAAAATTAATATCTCTAAAGGTCCAATTAAGATCATTTACTAAAAAATTTGTAAATTTATTAGTGTCGTAATTATGTACTTTATAGTTTGATTGAAGATCTAAATTTCCCATTTTATTACTACTAAATAAATTTTTATCAAGTGTAATCTCAGGAAGAACATATTCATATTTATCATCATATGTGTCATCTAAAGTTTCAAAAATACTAGCATTGAAACCAAAGAACATATCATTTTTTTCATGCGTAAAATCAATTGAATTTTCTAAATCGTCACTATTATAATCAACTAGATTAGACTTAATTTTATAAAGTTTTAAATATTTATTATGAGAGACATCCTGTGTTGCAAAACTAAAAGTTGATTTTGAATTATCTGTATTCTTAAAATTTTTAACAAATTTAGAAAAAAAGTGAGATTTATTTCCAGCTTTTTTTGTAGAGCTTGTTTTTTTGTATCCCTCAGTGAAACCAAAATCAGTTAGTAGTTGAGAATTTTTAAATGCTTGGTGATACTCTCCTATAAATAGCGGGTTTTCGGTAACATAAAACTTGTTGGTAAAAGTTAAATTTTTATCATGATCTACTGCCCAGAAATAAGGAATTGATATACCGGTACCTAAATTTTTTGAGTCCGAAAAAGAAGGAGGTAGAAATCCTGATCTACGGTTCACTGTTGGATCTGGGTGAGAAAGTTTCGGAGCATAGAAGATCGGGATGTTATAAACTTTTATAACTGCATGATCATAGTAAATCGTTTTCTTATTATTATCATGTAACATCTCTCTTGCTTGAATAGACCATGGTGGACACTTTTCATTTTTCCTATAATTACACATTGTAAAAATACTTTTATTAAATGATGTTTTTTCACCACTCATCTTTAATGTATTTGAAAAAATTCTTGGTTTATTTTTCTCGTTTATTTTGAAATTTTCATTATTTAAAAAACTTTTTAAATCTGTACCTAGAACTTCTTTCTTTTTAGTATCAATATAAATTTGTGAAAATTCATAAGTATTGTTTAATTGGTCTTTAATTTCTACAAAACCAACTGATTTAAAAATATTACTTTCAGTTTTATATTCAAAATTTTGTAAGTATATTAAATTTTTATCTTCATCTGTTATTTTTGCTTTATTTTCTGAAAAAATAATTTTTTTAGAATTATCAAATATTATATTTTCACCTTCGATTATATAATTTTCTGTTGTGATAACTTGCGTAGGTCCTAAACTTTCAAATATTTTTGTTCTTTCATTATAAAAAGCATATTCAGTTTTAATAGTATTATTTTTATTGTCTTTCGCTATTACATTTTTTTTTATCAATATAGTTCCTTTAATTTTATCATATTCGGCATATTCACCTTTAATTACATTTTCGTCCTCAGTAGTAACAATTACTTGATTTTCAAATATTGTAGTTTCGGTTTTTTTATCAATCGTTATATTTTTAGCTAATATAGACAACTCTTCAGCAATTGATGGCTTAAATAGAAGTAGAGTTAGCAAAAATATTAAAAATTTATTTTTCATTTATTTGTAAAACTCCAATAAAAGTGAAAAGTGTTAATGCAATTACAGGCGCCCAGGCAGCCAAAATTAATGGAATTCTATCTGTTTGCCCGAGTGCTAAAGATAAGTCTTTAAAGTAAAAAATTAATACACTTATTAATAATCCTAGTATTATAAATTTTACATTGTCTGATCTTTTAAGAGTATTCATTGTTAAAATTGCAGATAACCCGGTCATTAAAAAAAGGAAAAAGGGCAAAGATAACATTGAATGCAAGCTCTGATCTAAGAACGTTTTATTATATCCGCTTTTAAGCAAATTATTGTAGTTTATGATCAAGTTTACGAAAGACATCGTATCAAAGTTTCTGAATAAACTATTAATTTTATCAAAATCGTAAATTGAATTAATGCTATATGTATCTAACTTCTCCTCTTTAAGAACACCATCAACAGGTCTGAAAATTGTAACTTCTTCAAGAAGCCAATCATTATTTCTAATATTTGATTTTTTCGAACTTATTTTTTCTATTAAATTTGATTTTTTGTCTAAGTGAAAAATTGTTACATCAATTAAATTTACACCATCTGGTTTTGCTGCAGATATTATTCTTTGTTTTGTATCGAGGTTCTCTTTGATCCAAAGACCATTTTTATTAAAAGTAACTAGGTGATCTATATCTCTAGCATAACTCGATTTCGTTATCTCATAATATTTTGCCATAGACGATGTAATTGGATTAATTACTAATAAAATTAACCAACCCATTACAAAAGATGTAAAGGCTAGAATATAAAAGATTTTAATATTTGAGTAACCAAATACTTTTAAAGTTAATAAATCTTTATTATTTCTTATGCTTAACATAAACCACATACTTGAGATAAATATGATGAAAGGCAAGATTTGAATAATCATACTAGGAATAAATATACTGGTTAAAATTAAAGGTAGAAAAATACCAACATTGATATTTTTAAAAAATTCAATTTCTTCAAATAAATTTAATATTACTCCAAAGCAATAAAAAATTAAAATCATTATTAGAAATTTTTTTAAAAAATTTGTTAAAATATAATTTAAAATAATTTTATTCATGTAGATCTAGACTCTTTTAAAAATTTAAAATTTAAAAATAAGTAAAATGAGAAAAATAAAATTATAGGTGTAACTATAAAAAGATATTTTACCGCTTCATTTATTCCAGTATATCTAACAGTAAGTTCTGTAAATAATAATAACAAAAAACTGTAAATAAAAATAAGGAATTTATTGAAAT
>MDTE01198157.1_pt1 | contig 11105 bp, 8 predicted proteins | sample 811231 | NCBI WGS metagenome assembly MDTE01 (sample SAMN05326651, study PRJNA326480) | marine metagenome | isolation source: seawater | place: Indian Ocean: Red Sea | collected 2010 | reverse complement strand
GGCGACATCTTTATTTAAATTATTAAATTTTTTTTCAATTTTTTTTACATCTTTTTTAAGTATGTCTCTAGTACTTTGCTCACCAAGAACGTTATAAAAATTTACAACTTGGGGAACTACGTCATTTAAGTAAGCATGTTTTATCAACCCTTGACTGTATAAAGAAAAAAATATTGCTCCTCCACCAAAAAAAGGTTCATAGTAAGTAAAGGGAGAACTTATTGTATCTATGGCAGATTGAATAATATCGTCTATTTTTCTTTTACCTCCAACCCACTTAAGAACTGGAACAATTTTATTTTGAGATTTATCCATTATCAATATTTTAAATATTAATAATGACAAAAAGATTGTTCATTTTCTAAATTTAAAAATTTATTAATTTTATCAATACTATCTTTAAAACGCCCTTAAAAGATTACCAAAGTTTCCGAAATGAATTATAGATTTAGTATCTTAGTAATTTCATATTTTAATTGTCTTTCTACCTTGATAAACTAATTAAGTTAGGATGTAAAAAATAATGGTTAAGAATAAAGAGGACAAGTTTTACAAAGCTCTTGAAGAAATATTTCTTGGTACAGAAATTGAAGGTGATTCTGGATATATTAACCTACTAAAAATCAAATCAAATTACTACAAAATTATCCTACAAGCGTTTAAAGAAAAAATTGATTCTGATGAATTAGTATCAGATGTTTTTCGAGAAGAATTGTTTGATCAGCTATATTCTTTTTTTAATAAATATTTTTCTGAAAGTGGGAGTGTATATTTTCTAAAAACTGCAAACTGGCAGAGAGTTTATGAAAAAGTTTATTCAGACAATGATGATGTTACTTTGTTTTGGAAAACGCATATGCTTTATTATGTAAAATCAGATACATTATTCAAATCTTTATCCATCAAACAAGGAGCTAATGAGTTTTTCTTTGATGCATCAAGTATTGAAAACAAACAAAGCAATGAAAAAAAAGAAGTAATTTTTAAATTCAAAAAGAAGCAAGAAAATGTTTTTAATTTTGAAGTTGAGTACAGCGAAAGAGGAAAGAAAACAGATTTATCTGATATAGCTAAAAAAACTGATATTTCGGATGAAGAATTAGAAAAAGCTTTTAGCTCCTTTAAAAAACAAACATCAGTTGATTTTTTTATAAATAAAGATGCACAAAAATTTTTAACAGACCAACTAGATATTTATCTACACCAACTTCTTCTCGATGAAAAAAATATATTTAAGCAAAAAAGACTGAATCAAATAAAAGCAATAAAAACTTATGCAATTTATATTATTGATTTTATATCTCAATTTGAAAATGAATTAGTAAAAGTATGGAATAAACCAAAATTTGCAATTGATTCAAATTATGTGATTACTTTAGATAAATTGAATTCTGAAATACTAAAGAAAATTAACAAACACGATTCTCTTAAAAATCAAATTAAAGAATGGAAAGAACTTGGAATAACAATCACATCCATTGACCTAACAAATCTTAAAGATAATCAGAAATATCTTCCTTTAGACACAAAACACTTTAAAGATTTAGAAGTAGATATTTTAAGTTTATTTAGTAATCTAGATTCCGAACTAGATGGAAGAGTCGTTCATTCTGATAATTATCAGCTGCTAAATACATTTAAAAATAAATACAAAGAAAAAATACAAGCAATTTATATAGATCCTCCTTATAATACCGACGGCTCTCCAATCATTTACGTAAACAACTATAGAGATTCATCGTGGCTTACTCTTATGGAAAATAGACTTTCTATTTCAAAAGAGTTGTTAAAACAGGATGGATTACAAATAACGGCAATTGATGATTACGAGTTAAGACACTTAACACCTTTACAAGATAAAATTTTTGGGAAAGACAATCATATATCTACTGTAACCGTTTTATGTACAGCCCAAGGTCGAGGTGGAAAGTTTGTTGATCCAACAACTGAATATTATGTTGTTCATGCTAAAAATAAAAATAATTTAGACGAAGTTAGAATACCCAAACCAGTTAAGCTAGAGAAAAATTTAAAAAATAAATTAAAAAATTGGCTCGAAAAAGAAATTATCAATCTTGAATCATTTGAAAATATTATTGAATTAGAACAAGACAAAAAAGAATATACACCTTTTCTTAGGCCAGGAGACAACTCCTGGGCTAGAAAACAAGATTTACCGTCAAATAAGCCTAATAACGATAGGCCTTATAGGTTTTACCCAATTCTCTATAAAGAAGGCTCTCTATCTATGGTTCAAGAAGAAGAATATTTAAATATTTATGATTCAGACAAGAAAGATTTCAATTACAAATTTATTAAAGAATTAGAAAAGAAATATAAAGATAAAGGATATCTTGTTATTTTTCCTTTAAAAAAAGATGGAGTATGGGGAATATGGCAAAGAATGTTTGATAGAGCCAGTAAAGAAATTGATACGTATATATATGAAGATAACAAAATTAAAACTCCAAAGTTTAATGACGAAGTATTCCCAACTCTTTGGGATGATACAAAATATTTAAATACTACATATGGTGTAATACATTTAGGAAATATGGGTTTTGTAGATTTCGAAACTCCAAAAAGCTTTCACACAGTAAAAAGATTCTTAACAATAGATCATTTTGACGAATCGGGAATATTTATGGATTACTTCGGAGGCTCTGGTACAACAGCAGAAGCTGTAATAAGACAAAACTCAGAAGATGGTGGGTCAAGAAAGTATATAATTTGTGAACTAGGTAATCACTTCAATAGCGTAGTTTTACCGAGAATAAAAAAAGTTTGTTACTCAGATAACTGGAAAAAGGGGAAACCACAAGATGGTTCTGGCTCTTCACAGTTTTTTAAATATTTTAGATTAGAACAATACGAAGAGACACTTAAAAGAATGCAATACAACGATTCAACACCGGCAACATTGTTTGATTCTACTAATCCTTTTGAAAATTATGTTTTTTTTGCAGACAGCAAGTTTTCAGAAGTTGTAAATGCCAATAAAGAAAATATAGATATAAATTTTAATAACTTATTTTCAAATATAGATTTAGCTGAAACGATATCAAATTTACTAGGTTACGAAATTAAAAGTATTACTGAAAATCACGTAGAGCTTTCTAATAACAAAAAATACCCTATCAATCAAAAAAACCTATCAAGTGAAGATAAAGAGATGTTAATAAAACTAATAAAGCCTCTAATTTGGTGGGGGGAATGATTTCAAGAAATTAAATGAAAAATATATTAGAGCATATTGTTGAATTCGAATCTTATGATGATATTGCATCATGGCATTTGCCAAATATATCAAATTTTTCTGAGTCAAAAACTTTATTCGAATATCAAAGAAATGCAATTAAAAACATAACGAAAGTTTTACATAAGTTTTATTCATCAGAGGATGGACAAAAAAAAATATATCAAGAATATTTAAATAGAGGATTAGAACATAATCAGTTTTCTATAGGTGAACAGAGAGAACCTCGACGATTCAATTTATTTAAAGATTATTATGAAGTTGATAGCACCGATAATGATAAATATATTTCAGAGTTTAATCTTTTTAATCGTGCATGTTTTTGGATGGCTACAGGTTCAGGAAAATCTCTTGTAATTATTAAAGTTATAGAACTTATAAATCAATTAAAAAATGAGAATCTTATACCTAAGAATGACATTTTACTGTTAATGCCGAGAGATTACCTTATTGAACAATTTAAAAAAGAAGTTGAAGATTTTAATCAATCTTCCTCGATAAAAATTGATTTGATAAATTTAAAAGAGTATGACGAAGACAAGCAGAGATTAGATTTACACTCTGGAATTAAAGTTTTTTACTACAGAAGTGATTTAATTAGAGATGAAAATAAGGAAAATTTAATTGACTTTAAAACTTATGATAATAAAGGTAAGTGGTTCATTCTTCTCGACGAAGCACATAGAGGAGAAAAACAAAATTCTTTAGCACAAGACTATATTTCTATATTAAGTAGAAATGGCTTTTTGTTTAATTTTTCTGCAACTTTTACAGACAAAATTGATTACTTAACAACTTGTTACAACTTCAATTTAAAACGATTTATAGAAAGTGGTTATGGAAAAAATGTCTATTTTGGCGCTTCAGTTTATGAATTTAAAAAGACTACAGATGACTTTTCAGAAAATGAAAAGACAGTACAAGTATTAAAATCTTTAATATTATTCTCACTCATAAAAGACAAGAAAAAGCAACTCAATGACGTTTACCACTGGCCAATGATGATGACTTTAGTGAACTCTGTAAACACAAACGATTCAGATCTTAAACTGTATTTTAAAGTAATCTCTAAAATTTCAACCGGTTCAAACATAAATCTGAATATTTTTACAAAAGCTAAAGAGCAGCTTATAAATGAACTAAGAACAAACAGGAAGTTTATCTTCGGAGATGAAACATTGCATACAAATGAAATCATAAAAACTATTGAAGAAATAGAGCAACAAAATATCTTTGAGAACGTATTTAACTCTGATAATTTTGGAAAGATTGAAGTTATAGAAGGTGAAAAAGGCAAAGAACTTGCCTTGAAGCTTGAAACAAGCGAAGAGCCTTTTGCATTAATTAAAATTGGTGATGTAGGCAAATTTCAAACAGAACATCTTGGAAATGATTATAAAATTAATAAATCTTTTGATAACTCAAGAAGTTATTTTAAAGAGCTAGATAATAGAAACAATATTAATTTACTGATTGGCAGTAGAAGTTTTTATGAAGGTTGGGATTCAGATCGTCCAAATATTTTGAATTTTATAAATATTGGTGGCAAAGATGCTAAAAAATTTGTATTGCAAAGTACAGGTAGAGGGATTCGCATTCAACCAATAGATGGAGTAAGAAAAAGACTTTCGTGGGATGAAGATAAAGAACAACTTTTAGAAACTTTGTTTATATTTGCATCTGATAGAAAAACTATTAATGCTATTAAAGAAACTGTTGAAGATGAAGGAAGCTCTACAGAGTTTGTTGTATCTCTTAAAAAAAATAATAAAGCTCTAAACAATATTGATTTACTCATACCAGTATTTAGCGAATCCTCTTCTAGGCAAAATTCTTCAAAATTCAGCATTTCTCGTGATAGTAAACAAAAATTAGAAATGTTTGTTAACTCATTTGATGAAGAAACTTTAATAGTAAAGTATGGCCTTTCTAAAGACCAATCAAGTCATCTCTTAGACGGAATAAATAAAAATGATATGTTTCAATTTGATGATGAAAAAAACTATTTCAATATAGCCAAACTGTTCAGAGATGTCATTGATTTCACATCAGTCAAAGAAAAAACAGTAGATAATCTGAAATTATTAGAAGAAGAAATTCAACATTATTTACAAATAAAGCTTATAGATTTACAAAACTTTGAAGTAGAAGATCTATTAAAAAAAATAGAAAAAGTTTCTAACTCCGATTTTCAAAGCAAGGATGAAATTATGGATAGCTGGAAATCAGGAGAAATTACAGATGAGGAAATGGCTTCAGCTATAACAAATTTAAATACAGACTCTGAAAAATTTATGGATGAAATTATATTAAAAAATATTTCAAAACATTTCTATATTCCTTTAATTTATTCAAATTCTGAAAAGACAAGTTTTATAAAAAATATTATTAAAGTTCCTAGCGAAGTAAGGTTTATTGAAAAACTAGACAAGTTTATAAATGAAAATACTGTTCAAACTGAATGGATGTTTTCAAAAATTAATGAAAATATCGATCAGGTCTTCTTCCCTTATTTTGATAATGGTGATAATAAATTTAGAAAGTTTTATCCTGATTTTATTTTTTGGTTTAAGGAAGAACAGAGTTACCGAATTGTTTTCGTAGATCCTAAAGGAGTCGAGCATTCAGAGTATATGAATAAAGTTGAAGGGTTTGAGAAATTATTTATGGAAAATGGCAAGAATAAGAAATTTGAATTTAATAAAACTTCTGTGTATTTTGACTTGCTGCTCGTTACAGACAATCTAAATCTTGTTACAGAAAAATTTAAAAATTATTGGCTGAATGTAAACGAAATTGATAGATTGTTTCATCATGAGTACGCAACCAAGTAAGTTCTCTCAATGGATGAGGTTTAATTTAAAAGATTCTTTTTCAGGGCTCATAACTCAAGATATTGATTTTATTATTAAAAATAAAAATGGTCAATTAATGGTTGTTGAAGAAAAAATATTTAGAAATGCTAGAACAGGTCCAGCACAAGCAATAATTTATAAATTGATTGATGAAGTTTGTTCTACAGATAAAAGTTTTAAAGGAGTTTACAAGATTTCGGATATTTCTAACGGGCACGGTTTTTTTAACCAGGATTCAGTTTTAGAAATACAAAAACTTATTGATAGCCACAAAGAAATATTGAATATCAATAAACAGTGGTATGAAAACATAGTTGAATCGGCGCTGCCTTATTTGTGGGATTGTAGAGGAACGCCAAAAGCAGGAAGAAATACTGCTCAAGAAAGAACATTCGATAGAAAATCTAATCTAATACCTTTGTTGGTTAAAAATGAAGTAGAATTTACTTCACTAGATTGGATTTTTGTAAATTATTGCAGTGGTAATTTTGCATTTTTTCATGAATCAGAACCCAATAATTTAGCATTGGAGTTTACAACAATTTTCAAAGATTATAATTATAAAGAATTGCCAATTGAAAATCCTAAGTCTAAAAAAGCATATAAATTTTTAGGAAACTTTAAAATTGGGCACTCCCCTAATTTTTCTACATTTTATTTGAACGAAAATGAAATTCATAAACAAGATGCAGCTTCATTATTAAATTTAGACAATGACTCTATCTTGCAATTTTTATAAATTTCTTCGTATTTATTTAAAAATCTTTTAAGAATTCGCACTAACAAAAAAAATAGTTAACTGAAGGAGAATTATGAATAATAAAATTCAAAACGAAATAAATCAAAAATTAAATATTCACTTAGCTTTAGACACATGAGAGAGTTTAAAATAAAATGGCAGTATGAGTATTCCACATATCTATCCACCTGATGAATTTTATTGGAAAAAAGACTTAAAAAAGATTTTACGTTTTTTTAGGGATAATTTAGATTCTGATTTTCACATATTTCATGAAGCAAATTTTCATGATCCAGTTGATGGAAGAGTTCGAAAAGCCGACCTCCTAATTTTGACACAAGAAGGTTTTTTAGTAATTGAAGCTAAAGCAAATCTTCAAGTACAAAACAGAATGTATTTTCAGAGATGCGGATGTAGGTATGATAAATCTTGTAAAAAATGTAAAGGAAAAGGAATAAGGTATGTTGACCCTTTTGAACAAGCTGAAAGTGGTTTAAGTGGTTTTCTTGACTTAATTTTTAATTCAAATAGTAAAGCAAATATAAATAAAGTTAGAAAGAATTATGGTGTAGTTTCATGGGGAAATTTAAAGGAACACGCCGTATCTCCTTTAGATGTTTCAGAAAATGGAGGTTTTTTATTAACAAAGAGGCAATTGCAACAAATTAAAAGTGACCTTAAGAGCAAACTTAGGAAGTTAATATATCTTGGTGATGGCGGGGATAGAGTTTTTGATACAAATGAGTTCGAAAATATTATAAATATCTTAAGTCCTTTAGTGCAGAAAGAAGAATACGAAGAGGAGTTTAAAGCCTTATCTTCACAAGAAGATGAATTTATAGCATTAGTATCTTATGAATACGAGAACGTTTTCGAAAAAGATTCTTTTGAATATATTGAAGGCACCTCAGGTTCTGGTAAAACCACTCTAGCTAAAGAAGTTGCAAAAAAACACTCAATATTAAATCGTCATACATGCATGATTTATAGAAATTTGAACATTGCCACTCAAGTTAGAAATGAATTTGTTATAGCGGGAATTGATGTTGATGTATTTGGCTTACACCCATTTATTTTTGATACCGTAAGGAATTACGAAGTTAAAGGTGAAAATATATCAACTGTATTACAAGTTATAGAAAAAATTAAAGAATTAGGAGAAAATTTATATAATCCACCAAAGGAAATATTTACAAACAATTTTTCTTTTAGCGAAAAAGAGTTTTTTTCGAATATTTGTATAAAAGCTTTAGAAGAAATATCAACATCTGATGAATTTGATAAATTCGACACAATTATAGTTGATGAAGCACAACTATTTTCACCTGAGCAAATTACGGTTATTAAGTCGTTACTTACAGAGGAAGAACCTTCGATGTTTCTTTTTGCTGATACGTTTCAATTTGTAAATTTTGGAGATAGTGATGCAACTTCATGGTCTCCACCTGACACGGGAGTTAAATTTAGAGCATTACCAAAACTTTTGAGAAATTATAGAACTAGCAATTCAGTTACAAAATTTATGAACACCATAGCTGGTACACAATTACAAATGTTGGATGTAGAAGGTCAACTATACGGACCTGTAAAAGCTAAAAGTACTGAATGGGTAACTAAGCTTGAAGAAGCTGTTGAAAAACTTTCTGAGTATTTTGATCAAAAAGATATCGTAGTCTTGTCGCCTTCAAGAAACTTCATTGAAACTAAATTTAATGAACTAAATCAAGAGAAGCTTTTTGGGGCAAATTATATTTTAGACATACGTGATAAGAGCTACGTTGAAGTTGACGGGATACTGTTTTCCACCGTTAGAAGATTTACTGGAAGACAAAGCAAAGCGGTAATATTATTGCTTCCAGATGAAAAAGTCATGAGAGATGAAATTGTTTTAAATTACGCTCAACTGGCATTTATCGGTGCAGGTAGAGCTGAACACACGTTATGGGTTATTCATTCACCTGGTGTAGAGAAAAAGTTAAATTTCGATAATTTTACAGTTTGATACTAGATAATACTGACGAGTCCGAAACATTACTAAATAACTACATACCCCAACTAATAATTCAAAGAATCAAAAGTTAGAGAATTTTAGATTATATGGAGTTTCATTAAAAAATTATAATGTTTGCTGGTGATCGTTACAAAATAGTATTGAGCCATCTTTTTTTATGAGTCTTCTATCAAATTTTTTTCCACATTCTTTACAATTAGCTAAATCTTGATGCAATGAATAATTTTTTTTAGATGAGTTCTCTTTATATTCTTTTACGTTTTCATCCGCACAAATCATACAAATTTTAGCTATTAAATTATCTGAATTGATAATTTTAAATTTATCTCTTCTTTTTCTAATTTTACATTTTGAACAAAATTGATATTCGCTCGTATTTGATTTTCTAAGTTCTTTAATATTTTTATAATCTTTTTTTATTTGATCAAAATTATTCAGTAATAGGTCTAAATAGTTTTTATTCAATTCGGCTATTTTTAGTAAATCACTTTCTGAACTTCTAGGGTATTTTTCTAACAGTTTAAAAAAATCATATACTGGTTCTTTGTCAATATATTTGTATTCATTTTTTTCTTTTTCAAACCTTTTTTGATTCCAAACTAGTGAACTATCTTTTGGATTAAACTTATTTCTTAATTTAGTAACAGAAGATCTGTTTGTACCAAAAAGTTTAGCCCAAGCAGTATCTGTTGCATTGTATAGGGATGTTAAATCTCTGAATACTTCTTCTCTAGGAATTCTATTCCATCTTTTCTTACAATTAGGACAAATATTTTTACTATTATATGAACCCATGTGAGCACAATTGATTAGAGCGATTTCACTATCATGTTCATTTAAATATTTCTTAATTTCATAGACAATGTCTTCAAGACCAGGTTGATGGAAAGACTTAATCTTTTGCATGATTTTATTTTATCACTGTATTCAATATAAACAACAAAATAAGAAACAATATAAGACTTACTGAATTATTTACAATATTTAGTAATACAAAGATTTTAATCACAAAAAATACACAATATGTAGTGCTTATATATAACTAAATTAAGTATAAGTCTGCAAATAAGAAACAATATAATAAAGTTGCATAAATATTTGAATCTGTTAATATTTTTAAGAAGATTAATGCCAATCTTTTAAATAGCGGCAATCACTCGAAGAAAAGACAGTAGCTAACACTACAAAGCTCTGAAGAGGAGAAGAGAAACGAGGATAAAAAACAAATTAACACAAATAAAAGGAGTAAATCATGAAAAATGAAATATCTAAATTAATGAAAAAAAATGGTCTTGTTTTAATTAGAGAAAAAAAGCATATGATTTGGGAGCATGTAGAGTCTGGTGATATTATCACTACTTCTAAAACACCTTCTTCTTCAAATGTACTTTTCGCAATTAAACGTGACATAAGGAGACTGCACAGGAGGCACGAACTTGGTAAAACATAAGGATGTTGTTTGGTGAGTTATTTAGAAGGATATACAACGAGTATGATTAGTTCATTTGCTCATTGTTCATTTTGCTTAAAAGAACTACCAAATCATTTAACACCACAAGAATATAGCTGGATTGAATGTGGGATAAATTATGATAAAAAATTTCAAGTTAACTGTATTAGACACGACAAAGTGTTGATGGTTTTTGAAATGAAAAGCTTACCATTTGACCAAACGTGCAATCACGAGAGAGAGGAGGAAGAATATGAATAATTCAAAATTATCTAATGATGAGTTAATTAAAAAACTCAATAGCCTTAGAGACACAATTATCAATGATGATGTTAAAAAAATTGCAAGAGAAGACGATGAAATCCAATTCCTTTTGAGTGATTACAAAAAGGGAAAAAGTATTTGGGGCGGAGCAGATGTAATAATTGCTGAGAAAGCATCCAAAGATCTTAAAAACTGGATTGGCAACCAACCATTAGTAATATCTTTTCAATCTTCTGAACCGATGAGAAGATTAGTTATTACAAAACATGCCATAGAACTCTCTTGGCTTTTTATTCAACTAAGAGAGCTCTATAGAAATCGAATTGATTACCTATCAAAATATGATTTCTATGGTGAGCTTGCGCAAAAAGCGATAGACATCATTAATGAAACAGAAGATAAATGTTCTCATAAAGAACTTTTATTCGGAGTTCTAAGACTCTCAAAGATATATATATAAGGAATCTACGATTCCAACACAATACATACAAACTACCTTTCACACCTTCAAAGGTAGTTTGTATGTAAAT
>MDTE01088029.1_pt1 | contig 11105 bp, 10 predicted proteins | sample 811231 | NCBI WGS metagenome assembly MDTE01 (sample SAMN05326651, study PRJNA326480) | marine metagenome | isolation source: seawater | place: Indian Ocean: Red Sea | collected 2010 | reverse complement strand
TAAGAAAAATTTACTATGATTGATAAAATAGATAAACAATTAATAGAGTTGTTGGCTGAAAATGGACGTACAACTTTAAATGATTTGTCAAAAAAAGTTGGGCTTTCTGTTTCTCCATGCCAAAGTCGAATTAAAAAGCTTGAAGAGGAGAAATATATCCTAGGTTACCATGCTCAAATTAATTATCAAAAACTCGAAAAAGCACATGTAGCATTTGTTCAGGTATCTTTATCAAATACTAGAGCTAGAGCTCTGGAAGAATTCAATGTTGAGGTTGGAAAGCTTGAGTCAGTTGAGCAATGTCATATGATAGCAGGAGGTTTTGATTATCTCCTGAAAGTTAGAACAACAGACATAGATTCTTATCGGCTATTACTGGCAGAAAAAATATCTTCCCTGCCTTATGTAGCTTCTACATCTACTTTTGTATCAATGCAAAGTGTCAAAGATTCAAAATGAATTTAGGGCCCTTAATAGGATGTAAAGATAGAAACTGATAACTATGTTTTCTTAAGGGAACTAAATAAAAAAATCTTTGGAATCCGGATTTTCTTGCTCTGAAAAATATTTTTATTTTAGGTTTAAAGTTGGCTTATGTGCTTAAGGAATCTGCTTTGGTTTGGTGTCTGGTCTGACGTTGGCTGCTATTCTTTTGCTTTGGAGATATTGGTCTAAGACCCGTAATTAGCAAAGCTAAATTAGAGTTTAGCAGACATTTATTCGAGTAAAGATTCTTCAAATGGATATGAGGAAAGTATTTCATGACCTTCTTTAGTGACAAGAATTTGCTCTTCAAGTTTAACACCGTTGCTTTCGCCTATGGGACCCATATAACTTTCTATGGCGAGAACCATACCTTCTTCAATATTGCCTTCATAAGGATTTTGGCCTCTATGTTTTGGATTAATACGCGGGTATTCATCACACATTCCAACGCCATGTAAAATACAAGGGTAGGCATTATTTTGGCACTCTTCTGGGATTGGAAATGAAGTTTCTTGAATTTCGAGAAAAGTTTTTCCTGGTTTTATCAGCTGAAGGTTGTGTTGAATTTCATTATACGAAAGCCGATAAATTTCTTTTTGTCGCTTAGAAGGTTTTTTTGGTCCGCAATGAAATGTACGAGAAATATCACAGAAGTATCCCATCGGTCCTACCATATCAGTGTCAAAGCCGACAAGATCACCTGATTCTATTGGCCGTTGTGAGGCTTCCTGAAGCCAGGGATTTATTCTAGGGCCTGAGGCGAGCATACGGCCGTCATGCCATTCGCCATGATTTGCAAGATTTGTATAGTTTAGTATTCCCCAGAGTTGGGTTTCTGTAATGCCAGGTTTTAGAGCCTGTTTCATTTTGGTTATACCTAATTCTGCTACCGCTATAGCCCAGCGAATGCATTCAATTTCATCTTGCGATTTGATCAATCGTGCCTTTTCTGAAATTGAAATTCCATCCACAACTTCGAGTCCTTTTTGGAGACATGCTTGAGTTACGCTAGGATTAACGTATTCGATTCCTACGCGACGATTATCTGACCCTATTTCAGCTAAATATCTAACTAAGTCTTCTGCAAGTAACCGAGCATTGTCAGAGAGGTTGTCTGCTGCATCAAAAAATGCAATAGGCCTTGCTGGCAAGAATTTGTCAATTAGTGTAGAATTATTTGCGTATGCTCCATAAATTATGGTTGGACCCTCTTGGCTCATAAATAAATAGGTTGATGGTATTCGAGATTGAAATAATGAATAAGTGCTGTAATTTACCGCATAACGTAAACTTACGGGGTTAACCATAACCAAAGCTGCGAGATCAGCTTTTCTCATCTCTGCTCGCAGCCTTTTAGTTCGGTATTTGTATAATCTATCGTAATTAAGATCGGGAAACTCTTTAAACTTCCTTAAATCACTCCAGTTGTCATCGGAAATTGTCTTGTCGGGTGAAGGGTAAGGCATTTTTTTCTCTAACTAAAATTTAACCATTTATATGCGAATTCGATGATCAAAAAGATGATCGTAATGGGGTCTCATTCGATGATAAACTTGCTGAACGCGACTAGGAGTTTTTTCTATTTCAATATAAGACCTCTTTTGGGGTCTTAATCCCGTTGACTGAGATAAGTTTTTATGAAAAGAGCCTCCGTCCCACCAACTATAGACTGAAGGGTCACCTCCTGATTTCCAATTAAGTGCTTCTTCAATATATGGAATTTCTATCAGTTCACAAAAAGCCTTTGTCATGGATTTAGGATTTTCTAACAAATCATCGCTATCTATAACAGGTGGAATTTTTCCATTTAGAGCTACAATTAAATCAAACAATGCTCGCTGTTCAGGGAAACCTACTTCAAGTTCGTTAAAGTCAGGCCATTTGTCATACATTGAAGTAATAGTTTTGGACGGATCCCGGATAAGAAAAGAGTGAGTAAAATGGCTAAGAAATTCAGGATCCCACATATGGTTAATATAGTGGGGGAAATCCTTTATAAAAACATCTTTCTCTTTTGCACGGTTTTTAATGTCGCTCCATGTCGTTTGTAATGTGAGACCAGGTGTAGTCTTTTCACCCTTTTTGTATCTAGGCCATAAGGGGGTTTCACCTTGATACCAAGCTTCGCCAAACGGTTCATGGAGACAGTCTAAATCACCGCGTTGTCGCATCATCCATTCAAAAGCTGTTGAAGTGGATCTTGGAATGGCCCATAGGGCTATGATTTTATGCATTTAAGCTCTCCAGTAGTTGTCCTTGCAATGTTGTTGGGGCTATCTTCAAATCTTGCATTATCCGCCAGTAAAGAGCGATGTCATGGCCAATCACTGGTTTCCCTAGTTTATGTTCTAGCGCTCGAGCGAGGTGTAGTGGTCTTTGAGGTAATCCGTTAGGACCACTGCGAAAATTACACATCCCGTTGATCAGGTAAACATCTGCTGTTGGTGCTTGATCAGCAATGTAGCTAAAACTACGATCGAATAAATCACCATCAAAAATCCAGCGCTTTTCATTCACAGTCTTCTGATCAGGAAACCATCCTTGATCTACGAAATTTCCTGCCCAAAGAACATCAAATCCTGCTTCGCGAAGAAAATTTGCAGTACCTTGCCACCATTCCGGCCAGTGGTACGCTCCATTTAGGGCGATCTTCTCAGCATTCAGTGAGCGTAACGCTTCGACCATTGCGTAGCCCGCCATATGAAAGCGGGTTTCATATTTTTCAGATAGATCGGTGCAGTGTTGGCGAATGCCTTCAACTCCCAAATTGCTCGCATGCACCCAGTTTGATCCAACTTGCCCACACACATCCACACCATTTCGGGACATGCAGTGCACGAAATCTTCGAGCATTCCAAAGTTTTCTTTTCGTTGGTCTAGCCCGTGTGTGTAATCAGGGATGTGTAGCATCCAACCATGTACACCGACGCTGTCAGGGCTTATACGAAGAAAGTCCGAAGGGGCTGCATCATAATCAAATGGTGGGCAGGTAAAACCGACTTGATACGGAAAAAGCTTTTGTTTAGTTGTCCATTTCTTTGGCATCATTGCACAGCCTGCCTTTCTTTCATGCGCCAGATTAACTGGTCAAATCTGTCCTGCCCGTAAAACGCTTCGCTCTGAAAAATCATTAAAGGCACGCCCCAATGCCCGTCGGCGACGATTGCGGCAGCGTGATCAGCCATCAATCGCTTCCCTCATCCACCGTTGCAGGTGCATGACGGGGTGTTCAGAATTCACGCCACCTTTTGGATCAACGACCAGTGGCCCGGGGACATAGCCGCGTGATCCAAGTCCGCGTTGGACGGATTCAACCAAATGAATGTCCTCTTCGACGGTTGTTTCACGGTCTTGCAACGCCAGTTGCCTTACTTTCGCATCTTCGGCACCGCCGACGGAATACCAGCCGCGCCAAACCACCACATGATCGACATCAATCGCGCGCCAATGGTAGGTATTCAGCACATTGCCCGGATAGACCTGAAACGAAAACATCGGCCAAAGAAACCAACTGGAATATTCATATTGATGCTCAAACCCTGAATGTACCTCATACGTCATGTCTTCCAGACTTTGACATTCGGTCGTGTGGCGTAGACACTTGCCTTGAGGTTGGATGTCATAGGTTTCGGGCTTCACGACACCACTTGCAAAGGTAGGGTGGTTCAACGAGCAATGGTAACATTCGGAATAATTCTCGACCGATACTTTCCAATTGCAGCTCTCTGGAATTTCTACCCATTCTAGTGGTTTGAGGTTGGCCCAGTTTGGCACCCATTCCTCCAACTCGGCGCGGGCATTCGGGAACCAATCTTCCATTGGGGCGGAATGCCTGTCGAGGTTAACAAAGATGAAACCAAGAAGTTCTTCTGAGCGCACCTCAGTAAGGCAAATACCAGACTTTTCGAAACCTTCAACCGCGTTGATATTCGGTCCTGCACGCAGCTCTCCCGTCAACTCATATGTCCAAGCATGATAGGGGCAGACGATAACGCGCGTTGAGCCTGTGCCACTCACCAGTTGATGTGCGCGATGTTGGCAAACGTTGTAAAACACGCGGATCTTGTGATCGCGCCCACGGATCGCAAACAGGCTTTCACCTGCAATCATGAAAGTTGCGTAGTCACCGATTTTAGTCAATTCAGAAGCATGGCAACCGAATTGCCATGTTTGTGTTAGTAATCCTTCTGTTTCTAATCGGTAGATTTGTGGATCAGTATAGTAACGCCCCGGTAAGGACATAATGGGTTGGCTCATTTCAGGTCCTCATAATACATCCCTAGCTGATGGCGACGTTTGTGAAACATTTCGACCCGTTCAACAATCTCTTCGCTTGCGACTGCGACAACGAAGGAAAGTAGCGTCTCGAGTAAAGCAATGATGCCAGCGGAAGATGGAAAGAATTGTAGTGTCTCTACAGATACAACGAAACCGTAATCAGCCTCACGGATGATTGGACTGGCAGGACTGTCCGAAATAGCTATAATTGTCATTTCTTGTTCGCGTGCAATTTTGACAGCTTCAATAACTTCGACTCTGAATGGTTTGGATGTGATGGCGATTAGCGTGTCACGCTTGTCAGCCCATGCGAGGTCATCAACCGGTGTAGAGCCAGGACGCGGGATTGCATGGAATTGAGTCATCCCGGTTGAGGCAAGATATGTAAAATTACGTGCATTAGAGTTATGGACACCAACGCCCAACGTGAAAACACTGCGTGAACACCAAATAGCTTCAGCGGCTGCTTCTAATTTATCGGTAGAAATATCTGCAAATGTTTCTTCAATATTGGTCAAAACATCTCGCACCATGTCAGCATATAATCCGCCAAGATCTCCAGACTTACGAACGTCTTGAAGCCAACGAGCACGATCAGGAAAATCGGCAGCACCTCTACGGATCGCTTCCCGAAACGGTTCACGAAAATCTTCATAGCCGTCAAACCCAACTTGGCGGGCCATACGCACTACTGTGTTTGGCTTGACATTGGCGGCTTCAGCAATCTCACGAACAGTGGAAACTCCGACATCACGTGGATTTTCTAGCACGTAAGTCGCTGCCTTACGTGCTTCTGGCGTGAGTTTAGAAAGTTCGTCAGCTAAACGATCAAGAACCGTAACTGATACATTTGTCCCATTCATAGTTGACTATGGTACATATGATTGATTATCTTGTCTACAGAAAACCGAGTCGAAAGGGACTAACGCATTGGGTAACAAATTTCCTTCAACAGCGCGTGTTGTCATCGTCGGTGGAGGCATAATGGGGGTTGGTCTTGCCTACCATCTTGGTCACGAAGGTTGGGGCAGCGATACGGTTTTGCTCGAAAAGGCAGAACTCACGTCGGGTAGTACGTGGCACGCCGCTGGACAGATCACCCATTCCACCTCCAGTTTTGGCTTGGGTAAATGTGTCGACTACAATATCGGCTTGTATTCAGGACAGTTAGAAGCTGAGACAGGTCAGCCGGTAACTTGGCATGGCTGCGGTTCATTCCGATTAGCCTACACGACTGACGAATTGGATTGGTTACGCCACACGCTTTCTGTAGGTCGCTCGCTTGGGTTTAATATTGAATTGGTCGGACCTGAAAAAGTAGCTGAGATTCATCCTTTCTATAATCTCCAAGGCGTTTTAGGCGCATTGCACACACCGGATGATGGTCATGTAGATCCAACAAATGTAACAATGGCAATGGCTGCAGGATCGCGCCAAAAAGGTGTGCAGATCTTTCGTCAATGCCGTGCAACCAATATCACCCAGTTTGCCGGCGGCGAATGGAAGGTTGAGACGGACGAAGGTACGATTACTTGCGAACACGTCGTCAATGCGGGTGGCACCTATGCGAGACAGATGGGAGAATGGTCGGGGTTGCAACTGCCGATGACTTCGATGACGCACCACTACTTTGTTACTGAGAATGTGCCGGAGTTTGAAGCACTCGATACTGAACTTCCCGTGATCCGCGACGACAAAAAGGTTTCGGGCTACATCCGCATGGAGCAAAAGCGTGGGTTGATTGGAATCTATGAGAAAGAGAACCCAAACTCTGTCTGGCATGATCATTGCCCATGGGAATATGAAAATTGGCTTTTTGATGCCGATTATGATCGCATCATGCTATATCTTGATGAAAGCTTGAACCGGATGCCAATCTTTGCCAAATTGGGTATTCAGCGCGAAGTGCACGGTGCAATCAGCCATCCGCCAGACGGCAACCCATTGATCGGTCCCGCTCCAGGCGTGCGCAACTATTGGTGCTGCTGTGGGACGCAAATCGGGATTGGTTGGGGGCCAGGATTAAGCCGCGAACTCGCCCGTTGGATGGTGCATGGGGCGGCGGACATATCGATGCGCGATTATGATCCACGCCGCTTTGGCAGCTATGCAACAAAGGATTGGCAGGTGGTGAAAGCTGAGGAAGACTATTGCCTGCGTCATGAAATCCCATTTCCGCATTTCAACCGTTTGGCAGGGCGTCCCCTTAAGCCGTCACCATTACACGAGCTTTTAAAATCCAAAGGTGCGGTTCATGAAGAAGTCTACGGCTTTGAAAGACCCCGATTCTTTGCACGTGGGATCGAACAAGAAGATCACTATTCGTTCAACCGCACTCCTGTCGATGACTTGGTCGCTACAGAAGTCAAAGGGGTACGTGAAGGCGTGGGTATCATGGACGTTACAGCCTTTACGAAAGTCATGTTGTCTGGTCCCGGTGCTTATACTCTACTCGATCGCCTCACCGCAAATCGGATGCCGCAGAAAGTAGGCTCCATCATTCTTACGCATATGCTCAATCGTGCAGGGCGGATTGAATTGGAAACAACCATAGTGCGTTTGGCCGATGACCAGTTCTATCTGGTCTGTGCTGCTTTCTATGAACAGCGCTTGCTCGATCATCTTGCGCAACAGCGTGATGCGGAAGAAGTAACTATTTGCACCTTATCTTCTGACTGGTCCGCGCTTTCGATCAATGGACCAAAGGCGCGTGATGTACTGGCCACCTGCACAGATGCAGACCTGTCAAACGAAGGCTTTCGCTGGCTTTCCGCTCAGAAAATTTTGGTGGCGGGTAATGACATATGGGCCTTCCGGATGTCTTATGCTGGTGAATTGGGTTGGGAATTCCATATGCCGCGATCCGCCACTTTGGATGTCTACTCGGCGCTGTGGGCGGCAGGGGGCAAGCATGGCATCATCGACTATGGTTCTTTCGCGATGAACGTTATGCGGATGGAAAAGGGTTTCAAAGGTGCGGGCGAATTGACCAATGAGGTTACGCTGGCAGAGGCGGATGTTTTGCGATTTGCGTGTGCGGATAAGGAATACTTGGGCCGTGAAAAAACGTTAAATGCTGACCTGCCGTGGGTCTGTGCCTATCTGGAAATCGAACCTGATGGCAAGGTTGATGGCCATGGTGGCGAGGCGGTTATATTTGATGGTAAGGTTGTAGGTTCCACCACCTCAGTTGTATATGGACAAACAATCGGCAAGATATTAGCCTTTGCTTACATCAAACCCAAAGCCGCTAAACCAAACACAGTACTCAGTGTCATGATCCACGGTAAACCGCGCGCAGGGCGGGTGCTGAGTGAAGCAGCCTACGACCCACAAAACTTGAAACCTAGGACAGAAAAATGAAACTACCCACGACAATGAAAGCAATGGTTACAATGGGTCATGGCGGCATTGAACAGATGGTGTTTCACACGGATTGGCCCCGCCCTGAACCTACCAAAGGTGAGGTCCTCATTAAAGTTAGTGCTTGTGGGTTAAATAATACGGATGTGAACACTCGGTCGGGCTGGTATTCCAAGACAGTTACCGACGCCACAACAGGTGGCGCCTTTGATGAGGTTGGCGAGAATGATCCCACATGGGGCGGTGCTCCGATCACATTCCCACGCATTCAAGGGGCCGATGTCTGTGGAATGATCGTTGATATCGGTGAAGGCGTCGACCCCGCTCGAATTGGTGAGCGGGTTATCACTGATGGCTGGCTTCGTGATATTAATGATCCGGATAATATAAATAAGGTTGGCTACTTTGGTTCCGAGAGAAATGGAGGATTTGCCGAATATGCTACCATACCAGCCAGCAATGCTTTTTCTATTGAATCAAACCTGTCGGATGCCGAACTTGCCACCTTTTCTTGCTCCTATTCCACAGCCGAGGGCATGTTAACCCGCGCTCGAGTGATGGAGACTGATACCGTTTTGGTTCCGGGAGCATCAGGTGGTGTTGGGGGAGCTCTTGTGCAGTTAGCAAAAAGACGAAAGGCAAAGGTGATAGCACTTGCTTCCACTGAAAAGCATGAAGATGTGTTATCGCTTGGTGCAGATAAAGTGTTACCTCGATCTCCAGAGAATTTAAGAACTAATCTAATAGGGGAAAAAATAAATGTTGTGGCTGACGTGGTTGGAGGAAACCTGTGGAAAGATTTAATTGATATTATAGAAAGGGGTGGTCGATATGTATGTTCAGGGGCAATAGCAGGTCCCATAGTTGGCCTAGATTTACGCACTCTTTATCTTCGCGATTTAACTTTTCACGGATCAACTGTCCTAGATCCTCAAGTCACAATTAATTTGGTAAAGTATATTGAGACTGGCCAAATTAAACCATGCCTCGCTGCAACTTTTAAATTGCATGAACTAAGGGAAGCTCAAGAAACATTTATAGCTAAAAAGCATACTGGAAATATTGTGGTTACAACATGAGTTTAGAGTTAATTTTAGAGAGCGCTCGAAAGGTTCATAAAGAAAATTCTGAATTAAGGGAATTTGTAGCGTGGCCAGATGATTTAGTAAAAGTTGATCAGCCTTCTGAAAAGATACCTGCTACCGAACTAGTGTCAAAATTTGAATTAAGAGGAACTGAAAAAACCCAAAATTTAATTAAAATTATAAAGGAAAATACTTCATTAGTTAATTGGCAACGGACCTACAAAGAAGAGGAAGTAGGTTCTGACTTCTTTAATCGGTATGGTTATTATGAGTTGATTGGTCCCGAAGGACATTATCATTCTAATAAAATTAGAGGCTTTATAGCATACTGGGGAGAGAAATTAGCGTACGATTGGCACAGTCATGAAGCAGAGGAAATTTATTTTATTTTAGCAGGAAGTGGTTTGTTCAGGACAGAAAAAGGCGAAAAGTTATTGAAAGCAAATGAAACCTGCTTTCACAAGAGTTGGGAGAGCCACTCAATGGTAACATTTTCAGAGCCAATTCTTACTTTTGTTCTTTGGCGTGGTGCAGGTATTAGCAATTTGTCCAAGATGGATAAAAAATGAAGATAAAATCCATTTCAATTTTTCAGGTTGATTTGCCGCTGGAATTTCCATACTGGCTTTCTGCTGGGCGCTTAAAGTTTGAAGTTCTCGATGCGACTTTTGTCAAGATAGAAACTGACAAAGGATATGTCGGTTGGGGTGAAGGAACTCCGTGGGGTCACACATATGTCCCAGCTCACGGACCAGGGATTAGGGCAGGAATCGAAACTATGGCACCTTTCATACTTGGGATCGATCCAAGGAAAGTTTTGCAAGTTGAGCGAGCGATGGATTTGGCATTACCTGGGCACCTTTATGCAAAATCACCTATTGACATGGCATGCTGGGATATTGCTGGTCAATCAGCGGGATTGCCAATAGCAGACCTTATGGGAGGTGGGTCTAGAACACCACGCCCTATAGCTTCATCTGTGGGGGCAAAAACTATTAGCGAAACCAGAGAAGTTTTAGAACGTTATAGAAAACGTGGTTATGTTGCACATTCCATTAAAATAGGGGGTAATGTTAATCAGGACATAGATAGAATAAGGGACGTTGAAAGTTTTCGTAATCCAGACGAAATTATACTTTATGATGTAAATCGTGGATGGAGTAGACAACAGGCACTTAGAGTGATGAGTGCTACGGAAGACCTAAACGTGATGTTTGAACAGCCCTGTGAAACGCTTGATGACATAAAAGCTATAAGAGAAAAGCATTCTGCTCCAGTTAGTATAGACGAAAGTTTGGTTACCCTCCAAGATGCTGCAAAAATAGCCCGGGAGGGATTAGCTGAAGTTTTTGGTATAAAGCTAAACCGGGTGGGTGGGTTAACTAAGGCAGCGAGAATGAGAGATATAGCTTTAGCCCACGGAATTGATATTTTTGTAATGGCTACAGGTGGGACTGTCTTAGCAGATACTGAGGCCCTTCATTTGTCGGCAACGATTCCTGATCATGTTTGCCAGGCCGTTTGGGCTTGTCAGGATATGATAACTATAGATATAGCATCAGGCCAAGGCCCTCGGGCTATGGATGGATATTTGCATTTGTCAGAACAGTCAGGACTGGGTGTGTGTCCAGATGAAGGTTTGCTTGGCTCCCCTATAGCAGTTTATAAATGATTTTATCTTGCGTTTGTTTTTAAGGGGGGTTTATTTTTTTCTTAAAGGAGGAAACCTGTAATGCTTTGCCGCAATGGTCCAATCCATGTGATTTCTGACATACTGTTGGCTAGCATCACTTGGTGGATCGTAATCCCAATGTTCACCTGCACCTGCCTCCATTGCAGAATGTAAAGCTCTCCTGGATTTTTGCGTATTTATTATATCTAAACGAAGTTTTT
>MDTE01192975.1_pt1 | contig 11106 bp, 9 predicted proteins | sample 811231 | NCBI WGS metagenome assembly MDTE01 (sample SAMN05326651, study PRJNA326480) | marine metagenome | isolation source: seawater | place: Indian Ocean: Red Sea | collected 2010 | reverse complement strand
TTTTTTTGTGATATATAATAAATGATACCTATATTTAATGCTATATAAATTATCATAATTAATGCTTTCATCATAAAATATTTTCTATTGCCATTTTTCATTTCTTTATAAACATCTTGTTTATTCCAAACCATAGCTAAAAAAAGAAATGCTAATAAATTAACAACTATAGATGAGGTTGCTGTTACAACAATTTTATTTTCATCAGCAAAATTTTTCATAGCATTTTTCATTTTCTTTGCTTTATTTAGTGAATTAGCTTTTATTTGATTTACTTTTCCCTTATTTACTTTTTCTTCAGTTTTTTGTATTAGGTCTGACATAAATTATATATAGATACTATTTATAATTTATTTATTTGATTATGGTTTATTTATTTTCTAATCTTCATCAACCCCCAACTTTATCTTTTGCATTTGCTAAAGCTGTCGATCCTGCTAATTTAGCTTGTGTTGCTTCGCCTCTATTACAAGAAGAAATATTCATCATCATATTATATCCTGTTGCTATTGCCAAACTACCGCCTAATACTACCCAAATTAATTCACCTATCATGTCTTTTAAACCGACTAATTTATATAATTTTACTACATCTTTAGGGTCAGGGTCTATTACAGGAGGACTACCTTTCTGTAATTTTTCTATTACTTTGTTGAAATTTTCAGGAGTAATCATATTTATTAACAAAGAAGGATCTTCATATATTTGTTTTACAATATCTCCACCTTCAGCCGAACTTAATAATAAACGATTCATTGCTTTTTTAACACCAAATACAAAAACTATTAAATATCCAAATGTATTAGTAAATGGTTGTTTAAATCCAGGGAATAATTTTAATAAAACTGCTATCAATCCTACAAATAATATATTTGTTAGAAATGTAACTTTTACAGCCTGAGATACTTGAGGTTCATTACATATTCTTTTAGATAATAAAGTATATGTTCCTATTTGACTACCGGAAATAATAACTATAAATACTATGCTTAATATAATTAATACTACTTTACTATATTTTGCTTTACTATCTACTAGAAAGTATCTTATAACGTAATATAATAATAATGATCCAACAAATCCACCAATTGTAACAGCTGGATTGGTTGCCATTTCTTCAGGACTTACTTCTTTTTTTTCACCACCAAAATCCATATATATATAAATAATGTGTATAATATATTTTGAAATTATAATTGTATAAATTAAATGAATGTTCCATCTTTAATAGAACCCGGGACTAAATATTTCATTAGAGAATCTTTAAAAAAATGTCATACAACTAAATTAAAAATGAATGATACAGTTGTTAATTTAGCACTATTTTTAGGATTTGCGATTTTATTTGCAGTGTTTTTAATATATAAATATCAAAATAAACCTGGAGAAGAAGAGAAAAAAGCAAAAGAAGAATTGAAAAAGACATATTTACTATCAAAAATAAAAGAAATTAATGATAGACATCAAGAAAAATATAACAAAATGATAACTGATTTACCTAAATTTGAAAGTAATTTCGAAATGCTTCATAAAAAATTTTATGATGTTTAATTATAATGGATAATAAATATAAAAAAGTTTTTGCTTTAATAGATAAATTTTATGATTTAAAAGCATATTATGATTTTAAAAGAGAAAAAAAGAAAAAAACCCCAAAATATAAGAAAGCGAATAAAAAAGAAAAACAAAAAATGATAGAAGATTGGTTCGAAAAAGAAAAATGTTTAATGTGTGGTTGTCAGGGCGGAATGCTTTTTGGTGAAGATAATCATTTTTTAGAAGCACTTTGTGGTTGTAAAAAAAAATGTGAATTTCATTTAAAAATAAAATTAGGTAAAAGAAAAAATTTTGAGGAATATAAAAAAGAATTAAAAGTAGAAATAGAAGATTTAAAATTCAAAATAATGAAATTAAAATTAGACCTTTTATTTGAATTAGAAAAAGAAAGTGTAATATTAGCTGAATTTTCTGTAATAAAAGACAAATTAGAAGAAAAACAAAATATATTATCTGAAATGCAAAAAGAATATAATAAACAGTTTGTTGTCGAAGAAGAAATAAATTCTGATGATACTATTCTAGATAAAAATACGAAAACTAAAGAATCTAGAAAAAACATTATAAGAGATTTAAACATTCGTATAAAAAATGAAGTTAATTATTACAATAAAATATTAAAAGAATACAAAAATAAAAAAACTTCTAATGAAACTCAAGAAGAAAAAAACTTATTAAAAGACGCTTTAAATGTTTATATAGACACTATAATTCCTTTAATAGAAAAAAAGCATGAAATTAGTTTTCAGTTATATGAAATTAATTTAAATATAAATAAAGAAAAAAACATGACTATCGAATGGGTAGTCTATAAAAAATTTATAAGAAATATCAATAAAGAAGTTAAAGTTGGGAAGCATGACTATAAAATTTTAATAAATAAAGGTATGGATTTTTCAAAAAAAAAATTTATACCTGAACCCAAAGTAAATCATTATGAAATTTTAGGTGTTCCTAGAGATGCTAGTATTAATGACATAAAAAAAGCTTATAAAAAAGCCGCTTTAAAATATCATCCAGATAAACAAATAAATAAAACTGAAGATGAAATTGCTGAAGCAGAAGAAAAATTTAAAGAAATAGTAAATAGCGCTGAAATATTAACATCTCCAACAAAAAAAGAAGAATATGATAGAATGACAAATTAATATTAAATATATTATAAAGTATATATATAATATGAAATTTTTAAATGTTCCTGTTTTTATTATAGCTTTATCAATTGGTTTATTTCTTTCTTATGTGATAAATCCAAATACAAATACTATATATGTTTATCCTAATCCAGATACTGAAGATAATATTTTATTTAAAGATCAATCAGATACATGTTTTAAATACATATCAAAAGAAGTTAAATGTCCTAATGATATAACAAAAATAAGGTCGTACAATATTCAGTAAATAATGTAGCTATATATTATATGCATATACGTAGATTAATATATAGTGATTTTGGTAGAATAGTTATTTCAATACTTTTAGGTTTGGGATTGGCAACTATATTTAGAAAAGTATGTAAAGATAGAAGTTGTTTAGTTTTTAAAGCACCAAAATTAGAAAAAATTAAAGGACAAGTATTTAAATTTGATGGTAAATGTTATAAATATAGAGAAGAAGCTGTTAAATGTGATCCAAATAAAAAAATTGTAGATTTTTAATTGCGTTTTATATAATATTTCCCAATATTAGCAATATTATATAAATGAGTGGAACTTCTAGCATAGAACAATTGCCAAACGAAATAACTAAAAATAATGTTATTATGTCTGTTGAAGAAAAAGTTAATAATTCTTCTAATAATGTGCCACCACAAATGCAACAAAATCAAATGCTCCCTCAGATGCAACAACCTCAAATGCAACAACCTCAAATGCAACAACAACAAATGCAACAACAAAATTTCCAACAACAAATGCAACAACCCGGATTAATGCCTCAACAAAATGCTATTAATACTGTTGTAAATGGATTACAAAATGTTCAATATTCTACTGATTTACCAAATAGAGATATACCTATGAATACTAATCATATAACACATGATAATACAACTAGACCTAATTATGTTCCTGAAGCAGATCCAAATAAAAGAGATTATATAGGCGAAGAAGAATCTTTGCAAGAAATGATTGAAAAAAATAGAAAACAAGAAAAAGAAATGTTTGAAATAAATGAATTATATGATGAACTTACAACTCCTATTTTAGTAATGGTTATTTATTTTATATTTCAATTACCTTTTTTGAAAAAATTAATGTTAAAACATTTACCAAGTTTCTTTTCAGCAGATAAAAATTTAAATTTCTCAGGTTACTTTTTTAAGACTGTTTTATTTGGCGCAACATTTTATGGTTTAACAAAATTAATAAAATATGTGAGTGAATATGAATAAATTCTTATAATATTAAATTATTTGTATATTATAAGTATGTCTAAACCTCCAAACGCAAATGTTGGCGATGGTATTGGAAAAAATTTGGGTAAAAGATTGGGGTCATTAAAAGATAAAGTTAAAAACAAAGATTTTAAAGGAGCTAGAGATCAAATAGCAAATAGAGCAACACAATTAAAAAATCGTGCAAAAAATAAATTAAATGAGATTAAAAACACTCCTGCCAGTGGAGAAAAAAGAGGTGTAGGAAAAGGTGTTGGATTAGGTGAAAATTTACGTGGAAGAGCAAAAGAATTAGGTGGAAAACTATTAAGAGGCGATTTTAAAGGAGCAAAAGATCAATTAAAAGGTAGAGCCATGGAATTGAAAAATCGTTTTATGCCAAAGAAAGGTCCATCTGGTCCATCTGGTCCATCTGGTTCTGATGAACATATGGAAAGCGATGCTCGAATAGGACCATTGGTAGCTGAAACAGCTGGTAGTGCTGCCAAAGCTGGTATGACTTTATTTAAGGAAAGTATAGGCGCTTTTATAAGTGTAATGTCTAATATAGCTCATACTGCTAGAAACAGGATGACAAGAAGAATAAATCAATATGGTTTAAATAGAACTAGAAAGTTGGGTGATGGAAGAAGTGGAAGTAGTGGGAATCATGGTAATATATCTTTTAATATGAATTTTGATTTAGATGACCCCAAACAAAGAAGTAAAATAGCTAATTTAGCTGGAAAAATGGGAGATAATATACAAAAACAATTAGATTCTGGTAAATTACCAGCACAACAACCTGGAATGATAACAAAACCTCAGGGTGAAGCAGGAGCACCAGCAGGTGAAGGAGTACCAGCAGTTGAAGGAGCACCAGAAGGTGAAGCAGCAGGAGCACCAGAAGGTGAGGGGGAAGCAGCTGAAGAAGGAGGAGAAGAAATACCAATTGAAGAAGATCATTCAGATGATTGGTTTAAACTAATTAGAAAACATTATATTGTAAATGGTGAGATAGTAGAAAGCAGGGCTTTATCTCAATTAAAAAAACGTCGTAGTGACGATTGGGATAGATTTAAATCTGATCCAAAAGCTAATAAACATTTAATTACTTTTACATTGGATCCAAAAAATCCAAAAAAATATTTGGTAAAAATTAAACAATGTGTTTTAGACGACTGTGAAGCTGGTAAAATAGTGATTCCAAAAAAAGCAACTATGGGTATGGGAGCTATAAAAGGTGATATAGAACTTTTTAAAACATATACTTCTAGTAACAGTATAGTAAAAAAATTTATAGATATTTTAGATGCTGAAAAATTAAGTGATAGTTTAAAATCAAATCCAGATAAAAAAATAGTATTTTATGAAAATCAAAAAAAAAAGAAAAAAGGCCAAAAAGAAGAATTTACAATTAAAGATATTAAAAAAAAATATAAATATAAATTTATTCCATGTGTTCCTATTAAATCTTATTCAAAAATAAAAGATTCATTTAAAACCACTGATTTTCATTCAACTGATAATGAAAGTTGTACCAAACCTGATTTTGATAAATTTTTAGAACAATGGAAAACAAGTGGAGAAACTATGAATAGTGCCTTTATTGAAATGATGAATGGTAAAACAACAGAACCTTTAATGATAAGAATGGTTAGTTTAAAATCAAGCGATGAAAAAGAATGGAAAAAACAAGAAAAAGAGGGTTTAAAAGCAGAAAAAGCTAAAGAAAAAGCAGAAAAAGGTGTTAAATCGCGAGGTAATTTTTTGCGCCGTATGACAGGAACGGAAACAAAATCTCAAAAATTAGAAGCAGAAATTCGTAAAAAACAAAAAGCTTTGGAAAAAGCAGAAGAAAACCAAAATCTAACTGAAGTAAAAAATTTACAAGAGGAATTAGAGAAATTACGTTCAGAACAAACTGCTATAATTGATGCAAAAAATGAAGAAATACAAAAAAAATCAGATGCAAAAAAAGAAAAATTAGCAGAAAAAGATGCAAAAAAAGTAACTGCTAAATCGCGTTCTGGTTTTATTGGTAGAAAAATAACTGGAGGTGATTTTCCGTTACATAATGCTGTTCTTAAAAAGGATACTGAAAAAAATGTTCTAGAAAAAACATTGGATATGAAAGATCCAAAAACAGGAAAGCAAAAATATGATATCAATGCTGTAAAACCTGCTGGAAGGTTATTAACACCTAGATATGGTGGAACAGTTTTACATTCTGCTTTAACAGATGCCGGTTTAAAAAATCCAGAACAACTTGAAAATATTAAATTTTTAGTAGGAAAAGGTGCTGATGTTAATATAAAAGATAAGAAAGATAAAACACCATTAGATATAGCAAAAGAAAAAGATCAATATGATATTGTTAAATTTTTAGAAAGTCAAGCAGGTGGAAAACGTAAAAAGATGACACGAAAAAGAGGCAGAAAAAAATCAAAGAAAAAAACAAAAAAAAAGCGATATAAAAGGATGAAATTAAAAAAGAGAAAAAATAAAAAACATACTAGAAAAAACAAGAAAAAAAGAAAAGGTAAAAAAAAATATACAAGAAGCAAATCTATTAGAAAAAGGCAAAGAAGTAGAAGAAATAAATAATTACTAGATATTATACATTATAAGTTATAATATTTAGTATATATATATTAAAATGGCAACACCAAAGAAGAGAAAAGGATTAATAGAGGAAATGGAAGAAGAAAGACAACAAGAAAGAAAAGAATCATTAGATAAATTAAATCAATTGGCTGAAAAATATCCCAAATTCAAAGAAAAATTAAGCAATATGAAAAATGATGGGATTATTGATGATATGAAAGTAAAACAATTAGATAAATTATATGAAAAAGAATTGAAAAAAGCCACCAAACCTCCATCTCAAAAACAAATAAAAAAACAACAAAAAAAAGAAGAAAATGAAGCAGGAAAAGAAGAAATGTTAAATAAATTAAATAAATTAGCAGAAACAAATCCCAAATTTGAAAAAAAATTAAGCAATATGATTAATGATGGGATTATTGGTGATATGAGTATTAAAAAAAGACAAGCTTTATATGACAAAGAATTATCACACAGACCCACATCATTAACAACAATCAATAAAGAAGATTGGAGTTTGGCGCATGCAGAACGAATCGAACAATTGGGAGAGAAAAGTATAAAAGAAGTTAAATCAATGTTAAAATCTAAATTAAAAAGTCTTGTATCAAGCAAAGAAAAAAAGCAGAAATTACAAGAAGCTGATGCAAAAACAAATGATCAATTACAAGAAATGATTATAAAATTAAAAGAAGATAAAATAAATAAGAAATATGCAAAAAAACCGAAAAAAGCCGAACAAGAATTTAAAAAATTTAAAGATGAATTACAAAAATCTCGAAATAAAAAAGACATATTTTTAAAACATGATAAATCTAATGGAGTCCCTTTACATCATGCTATAGAATATAAAGCTTCATTAGATATAATTAAACAAATATACGATAAATCAAAAGAAGCTATTAAGGTAAAAAAAACAATTTCAAAAGAAATACCTTTACATAGAGCTGCTTATTTAAATAGTGTTGATGTTATTCCATTTTTAATAACTCAATATCCAGAAGGAGCAGGTGTTAAAAGTAAAGCCGTAAAAACACCATTGGATGTAGCAAATGATATGAAATCTACAAAAGCAGCAAAACTTCTAGAAAAAGCTACAGAACAAGAATTAAAAAAAGTTAATGATAAATTTGAAGCAAAAACTAAACCAGATGTTATAAAAAAACTAAGAACATTTAAAAAATATAAACTAAAAACAAAAAGAAAAGGACTAAAAAAAGAAACACTACCAGATGAACATAAATTAGAAGAAAAATCATTTGAAGAATTAAAAACTATGTTAGAAGCAATTAAAAAAGAAACAGAAGATAATAAAGATATCAAAAAATCTAAACGTTTTACAGATAGATTTTTAAATGAGAAAACAAGAAAAAAACTACAAGCTAAAAGATTGAAAAAAATAAAAACAAGAAAAAAGAAAAAAGAAAAAAGAAAAGGCAAAAAAGTTAAAAATGCCGTAACTGCATTAAAACGATATATTGGTAAAAAGGGAAGTCAAGGAGCAAAATCAGGAAAAAGCAAAAAACCAAAAAAACCAAAAGTTCCCGTGGATGAATTAGACCCTGAAATGATATTACAAATGCGAAAACTGGAAAAAGCTAGAGAGCTTTTAAAAATTACAAGTGAAGTTTATGGTGTAACTTCATCAGAATATTCAGAAGTAGAAGATTATGTATTAAATTGGACAAAAGAGAAGAGAATAGCTTTAGATGAAAAAATTGTTCCTGGTTTTGAAACCAAAAAAGACAAAAAAACAATGGAAAGAGTAATTGAATTATTAGATGATTATGATAAATTTATATCTGAATTAAAAAAAGGAGATTCTTATAGTAAATATTTGGAAGAAATGGGTAAAAAAGCAAAAAAAAGGTTATTAGGTATCTTGAAAGGTGTTTCTATGCCTTCTACTTCTGGTATGATGAAAGGTGATGGTATAATACCTATGATTATAAATGTGGCAAAAATAATGGGAGTCAGTGCGCTAGAATTATTTCGTTTTACAGCTAGACATGGTATAGATATAGCAAAAATTATTCATGTTCCTGTTAGATATAGTATAAGAAAAAACAGACCACGATTAATAAGAAGAAGTATGACAAACAGAGTTAAAAGTAGATTATATAATTTGCACAAACTTAATAATATACAACAAGACAATTATGATAATGATTTACAAAATGCAAAAAAAATATTAAATAATTTATATAAAAAAGGTTATAGAGATGCTATACAAAAAATGAGACAATCAAATCGTGGTGGTAATAGAACAAGAAAAAAAAGAAATAGAAAGAAAAGAAAAAAAAGAAATATAACATTTCGAAAATAATATCATTGTTTATTCAATAATAATATTATTAGTATTTTTTTTTTCTGGTTTTCTTTTTACGTCTTCTCTTTTTTTTACGCGTTTTTTTACGTCTTCTTGTTTTTCTTTTCTTTTTTATTTTACGTCTTCTTGTTTTTCGTTTTCTTCTCCTATTTTTTCGAGTTTTATTACCTCCTTTTAATTTTACCGTATCTTTACTCGAATCATTTACTTTTAGTTTATCTATATCAATTTTACCTATATTTTTTTCTTCTTCTTCTGTTATTTTTAGTTTTTTTTTCTTAGGTTTTTTTTTTATTTTTAATTTTAAATTTTTAGGTTTTTTCTTTTTATCTTTTTTTGTTGTATTTTGTCCTTTCTTTTTCTTTTTATATTTTTTTGTTGATTTTTTTTGCTTTTTCTTTTTTTTGATTTTAATTGGTTTTTCATCTTTTACAGGTTCTATTTTTTCTTGTTTTACGATTTTTTCTTTTTCATCATCCGATTCTTCTTCATCATCCGATTCTTCATCATCCGATTCTTCTTTTTCTACCTTTGTATCTACAATAGTATTTTTATCAGAATCTTCTTTATTAATAATATCTTTGATATCGTCGTCTTCATCATCTTCATCGTCTTTATTTTCTTTTATATTTAATTTAATGTTATTTTCTTTTTTATCAATTTTTTGTTCTTCTTTTACCTCTTCTTTTACCTCTTCTTTTACCTCTTCCTCATGATCAGGTAATTTAAATAAACTCATATAATCTTCAAATTTTTTGTCATCATCATTATCAATATTTTCATTAATATCATTAATTAATTCATTATATTGATTTTTTAAATAATCTATACTACTTTCATTTAAACTTTCGCTTTCATCATTATCATTATTATTTTCTATAAATCCCATTATTTTTGCCATATGATATTTTCTTTTTTCATGATTTTCATGATTATTATTTAATAATTCACTTAAATAAATTAAAGTTAATTTTACAATTTTACTTTTAATTTCATTATTGATGCATTTTGGTTGCAAAGTCCAAATTTTACCTTTATGATATCTAGGAATTCTCCAAAATTGTCTTAAAACCATATTAATAGCTAACCAAACTAATTTTTTTTCTTCGTCTTCTAAAATATCATATTCAGCGTTTTCTAAAAAGAAAAGTTTGTCTAATTCGTTTTTATCTGTATTACCTATTTCAGACCATTCTTTATTCTGCTTTTCACTATCAATACTTGACCATTTTAAAGTTTTATATTTTGTATCATCCCATTTATCATTTGTTTCTTGTCCAAAATATATTTTTGTTAAATAATTCATAACGTCTAAATCAATAAATGGTGTAGTTACCCAAGCTCTATAAATATCATCATCATTTTCATCTTCAACCTTTATAGTATATCTTTTTAACCATGGAACTATTATTCTATCTTTTAAGTTTTGCATTATAAAAATATGAACATCTATCGGTATTTTTTCAGGAAATAAACAATATAATTCGGCTTTTAATTCTTTATCGCTTTTATTATCTAATCTAAAATCATCATATGAATGGTTTGTTTTTAGTTCGTCTTTTATTTTTTCTATTTCTAATTTGTTTATTCTTAACATTTCATCATATGCTTTTTTATAATTTTCGTCATTGTACAACCATTCTTGATCACCATTTGATTCTAATCCTTCAAATGTTTTTAATATTTCTTTATAATCATTGTCTGAAAAAATATCTATTTTTTTTATTATTTTTTCTGCCATTTCTAATTTAATAGCTTCTATTTCAGATGTAGAATCACTTTGATTTTTAGATATTTCTTTATCAATAATAGATATTAATTTTGAAATATGTGATATATTTTTAAATAAATTTTTAATTTCTGATTTTTTATTATCTTTGTCAATTAATTTACCCTCCGTTCCTAATATTTCTAATATTAAATATCTTAAACATTTATAAAAAGCACCAAAGATATAATGGACTTTTGCTGGAAACAAGGTTTTTTTGCTTCCTTCTTCATTTTGTATGTTTTTTCTTTTTTCGTTATATTCATCCAAAATACTTAATAATTTATTTAATTTTTCATGATTAATATCGCTTTCTTGATTATATTGCATTAATTCATTACTTATATTTACATGTTTTTGAGCTAATTCTTGATATATATTACCTAATTTTTCTGACATATATATTATAATTATATTAAAAACTCGTTTTTATTTTAAAAATATAAAATTAAATCATATTATGTTAGA